>Ga0065711_1031937_pt1 | contig 28374 bp, 24 predicted proteins | sample Hoacrofraction12_FD_59098 | JGI IMG/M metagenome (GOLD analysis project Ga0065711, IMG submission 59098) | Hoatzin crop microbial communities from Cojedes, Venezuela - Epithelial fraction 12 v2 (version 2) | ecosystem: Host-associated > Birds > Digestive system > Esophagus > Crop | place... | reverse complement strand
ACCTTTATTAGTCAGCAAAACAAGGTTTATATAGCAAAGCAATTACAGCATCTGATTGGTTAGACCCCTAACCATATATAGGCAAAACTCCTGCAACTCGTTGTGATTAGAGCAGAGCTGCATCTCGATGCGGAAGCAGTGCTGTGGCAGGAAACGACAGTGTGGCAGGAAGTGACAGTACGGGAAGTGACAGTGCGGCAGGAAACGGCGACGTGAAGGTCCCCCTGCTCCAGTGTCCCGAGCTCGTCGCTTTACCTTCCCAATAGGGTTCCATGTTCGCCGCTCTCAAGGCTCACCTCCGGATCGGAACCTGGGTTGCTCAACAGCACCAAACTATGTCCCCTCTCGTCCAGCCAGGACTCCACACTTGATAACTCTTTTGGTGAAGCAATTTTTCCTTATATCCAATCTAAACCTCCCTTAGCGAAACTTGAGGCCATTTCCTCTTGTCTCATCACTCGTTACTTGGGAGAAGAGACAAAAACACACCTGGCTCCAACCTCCTTTCAGGTAGTTGTAGAGAGAAATAAGGTCCCCCCTCAGCCTCCTTTTCTCCAGGCTAAACAACCCCAGGGCCCTCAGCTGCTGCTCGTCAGACTTGTGCTCTAGATCCTTCACCACCTTCGTTGCCCTTCTCTGGACACTCTCCAGCACCTCAATGTCTTTCTTGCAGTGAGGGGCCCAACACTGAACACAGTACTCGAGGTGCGGCCTCACCAGTGCTGAGTACAGGGGCACGATCACCTCCCTACTCCTGCTGGCCACACCATTCCTGATACAAGCCAGGATGCTGTTGGCCTTCTTGGGCACACTGATGGCTCATCTTCAGCCAGCTGCTGACCAACATCCCCAAGTCCTTTTCTGATGAGCAACTTTCCAGCCACTCCTCCCCAAGCCTGTAGCGTTGCATGGGGTTGTTGTGACCCAAGTGCAGGACCCAGCATTTGACCTTGTTGAACCTCATACAGTTGGCCTCAGCCCATCAATCCAGCCTGTCCAGGTCCCTCTGCAGAGCCTTCCTTTGCTCGAGCAGATCAACACTCCCACCCAACTTGGTGTTGCCTGCAAACTTACTGAGGGAGCGCTTGATTGTCTCAGCCAGATCATTGATAAAGATTAAAGATATTAAACAGAACTGGCCCCAACACTGAGCCCCGGGGAACACCACTCGTGAGCGGCCACCAAATGGATTTAACTCCATTCACCACCACACTTTGGGCCTGGCCATCCAGACAGTTTTTACCCAGCGAAGAGGACACCCATCCAAGCCATGAGCAGCCATTTTCCCCAGGAGAATGCTGTGGGAAACAGTGTCAAAGGCTTTACAAAAGTCCAGGTAAACAACATCCACAGCCTTTCGCTCATCCACTAAGCATGTCACTTTGTCGTAGAAGGAGATGAGGTTAGTCAAGCAGGACCTGCCTTTCATAAACCCATGCTGACTGGGCCTGATCTCCTGTTTTTCCTATACCTGCCATATGGTGGCACTCAAGATGATCTGGTCTGTAACCTTCCCTGGCACCGAGGTCAGACTGACAGGCCTGTTTCCCCAGATCCCCCTTCCAGCCCTTCTTGTAGATGGGCATCACATTTGCTAACCTCCAGTCAGCTGGGACCTCCCCAGTTAGCCAGGACTGCTGATAAATAATGGAGAGTGGCTTGGTGAGCACTTCCACCCGCTCCATCAGTACCCTTGGGTGGATCCCATCCGGCCTCATAGACTTGTGTGTGTCCAAGTGGCATAGCATGTTACTGACCTTTTCCCCTTGCATTATGGGGGCTTCATTCCGCTCACTGTCCCTGTCTTCCAGCTCAGGGTGCTGAGTACCCCAAGAATGACTGGTGCTACTCTGAAAAACCGAGGCAAAGAAGGCATTAAGTATTTCAGCCTTTTATTCATCCTTTGTCACTATGTTTTCCCTAGCATCCAGTAAAGGATGGAGGCCATTGAAAATCTCACTCATACTTACTACCTATGCTTTGATTGCAGTCATCTCCAAAGACAGATGATCTGAACGTCAGCAGTTTTTTCAGCCTGAAAGTGTCATGTCTCAGGGAGGCAAGGATCAATAATTGTAGAAATGAAAATTAAATACTCAAATTCGATGAACACCTAAATCAGCCCCTTCTGAGCAACCAATCGCTAGATGGAATGGTGAACTTGGATGCCACCATCCTGTCCAGGAGAGTCCTGTGAAGTAGTGAGCAGTTGTTTAGTCTAGAACTGCTAGTCTAGGATGAGCAGCAACTAAAAGAGTTTTTGTAAGGTAGTGGTTCGCTGGCACTTGAGCATATGCAGTGGCAGGCTGGATCTGAAAGCAGAAGGCTCTCCCGCTGCCCTCCCTTCTGTCACACTTCTCACCTCTTTTATCCCATCTCTCTCCTCCCCGGCTGCAATTTTTACCCTCTCCCTGGGTTTGCTGCCCACCAGACCTTCTTGGGAGGCGATCTAACTCAATAAACCAGCAGAAAACCAGCCAGACTTTTTTTCTGGATTTATTTTATGTCATTGTAATATATTAAACTGTCTCACAGAGACAACTGAAGTGTGCCAAAGCCAGCAACAGATGTACAGAAGCAACACATGGTGGAGATTAGAAGTGAAAGCAGAGAAAGATGTGGAAAATAACAGAATAGTAGCTCACCATTTTGGGCAGTTTCAAGCTGCTAAATTTGTTCCTCATGTCTTGTGCCCTAAGATCAGAACCTGACTCTGAAGAACAGCAATTATTTGTTTGGCCAGTGATGACTGTTGTGTATACATAGGCTGAAATGTCTATGTTGTAGACAAGTCTGATTTATTACATGTATACTATTAAAGCTCTCTGAATTTTGAATTATGATAACATGAGCTCCTCCAAAACAGTTAATTCAAACCTGAACTCTCAGAGCCCTTGCTCGTTTGGCATAGTTTCAGCAGCATATGGATTCCAGTATCTAAGGCAATATCCTACGAGGTCCCCTGAGAGAGAATCATTTGCATTACAGTTACCACAGCATTAATGCTATTAGACATATTCATAGAGACACATCTCAAAGCATTGTCATTAATCCTTGGAATGCGACAAATACATTAAAAGCAAAACAGGCAATTAAAACACTTAAAAAACCCGTGAGATGGCATTAGCAAAGCAGAAACAAATCCAGAAACTTTTCCAAGTCAATTTCACAATTTAAAACCTTAATGACAAGATGTTCTGTCTCCACTCAGTTGTCACTGGATCCTTGGCATTTGCAGCAGTCACAGAGCACAGACTGTCTTTAGGATGGTAGTACATAATGAACTTGGACAATGAAGACAAAAGTCTATTTAAAGCTTTGTAAACTATTGAGTAACCTTCACATCAATCCTATAAAAGAGTGGCAGTCTACAGGGAAATATCATTGATACAATTATATTCTGGCTGACCTTAGTGTGAAGTAGAATACAGATAATGCCGTTTCATACTGTCTCCAGACCAGGCAGGATATCATTAGCCCAGCAAATGAAGCATTGCATTAATCATTCTTATGCTAGAATTATCATTTGGTGCAATAGAAGAAATGCCTTGCCTTATGGCTAACCCTTTGTGTCTCTCAAACTATTCCTTTTTTACTCCCCTAAAACATAGTTTTTAAGCCTAAAGACAGTTTATTTCTGAATAGACAGTAGAAATGTTTAGGAAGAACTTAAAGTTGCTATGCTAAAACATATTTTTAACGGCAAAATGGTTAGTAGATTGTTGCCGTTTTCACTAACAGCAAGGGAAAATCAGCCCCATTTTCTCTATAAGTTACACTCTGTCGCTCCCTGCCATGCAGTCAGGGGAAGTAATTGGGGAGCTCCCTCAGTCAGGCCTCTTATTATAATTTATGCTATTGTAGAAGTGTCTGTCAGTCAGGCTGGGACCGTGCTAGGTGTTGCATAGTCCCTCATCACAAAATTTCAGTGTAGGTAGATTATCATACAACTGCACGTAGCCTTAAGTATCAATAACACAATAAAGTAGAAAGCTATCTAAATGGTCCAGAGCCTAAATGTTAAGTAGAAAAAAGTTACTGTGAGTACCCTGTGAAACAAAAGAAGCGTCAACCATTCACAGTCCCACTGTTGTAGAGGAGACTGAACATCCAGCTGCTGCAAACCAGTAAAGTGCCACAGGGACTTGCAGTCCTAGGAGCAGGACAAATCCGGCTCTGACCTCCCTCTGTTTTGCGCCCCATTGGTTCAGTCTCTTTGCTTTTGTTACTGCTGAAGCCAAGATCAATAAAAAAGTAGGATCCCATTTCCAAATGAAAGAAGATAAAGTCTTTAGGCTGAGAGGCCTGAAAATGTGCACTAAAAGGAGTATTATATGGCATCTGTCAAAGCAACATTTCTGTCTTGCTGAAATGCTTCTTGCAAGGAGACATTCCACCTATATAAAGTAACTTGAATGTGATACCTGCTACTATCAATGATCTTACTACCCATTAGTTAAGAGCAGACCCTCACCACCACGCATAATTTCTTTGCTAGCTGTATTCGTCCTCTTTTACATTGATTTGCAGGTTTTGTTTGTGAGAAAATTACAGTATATCTTTATCTTGGGGGTTATTATAGCTCATGATGTACTTACAGAAAGTGAAGTTGCTATCTAAGCCATTAAAACAGCTAACTGCAAGATTTGAGACGCATGTCTGGAGAGGTAAAATATTCTTTGGAGTTCCTGTATTCGTATGGGTGAGCTATTAAAGGGCTTAACTCAGTTTTAATAATTTCTTTCATAGCTGAATGACCATGGACAATGTTGCATGAATCAGTCATAAAACTTAATAGGAGCATGAGGATTTCAATCAAAAGCAATAAAATATGACCAGAAGGGAAGGAGTATGAATTACATTATCAAAGAGGTTCATAGTTACTAAACCTGAGAAGTCCCAAAGCCAAGCTGTGGCTGAACTAAATTGGCTCTGGCGTTGCTGACTTCTGAGGAGTGGACATAGGCATCCCTTACATGGATGGAATAACATGATCCAAGGTCGAGGCATCTTCTTAAGAAAAGCAAACCACGCCAACAGAGTGCAGGGTTTATAAGTCGCCAGATAGTGAAGCTGTGACATGAAGGATTTGCTTTTCTGAGGACGGTGTTAAACTGTTCAAATTAGGTGTAGTGTCTGAGATCTAGTATAGGAAGGCTTCTCAGACAGGGGAGCTGCTTTTCCATGAGGGTTTCATCCAGGCCTTACTGTGATAAATTCATGGATATTTCCCCAGCAGTGGCATTTTCTTGCTGTTACTGGAGTGGATCAGCTCTGGAAAGTGAAAAAGTGAAAAGAAAAACTAAGAGTGCATGGCAGGAAGAGGAAGGAGAAAGTGAAGTACTCTTACTTCTGTAAGAGCATCCCCACAAAAAGACAGCAGTTGATCTGTCATTGAAACTAGGGGCTGTGTACAATCTTACTAAGTCTTTCACAGGCAGGACCATGCCAGAATTGTCTAGAACTTGCATTCAGATCCACAAGCTGATTTTCAGTGTGAGAGCAGATACACAAAAATCAACACAACTGCAGAAGTGGAGGCTGAAGATTTATGATCAGAATTAAACCTTGGCAACATCAGCTTGATTCTAGATCAATACTTCCTATGGAAGTTGAGGGCTCAGCTCTGGTATGGTGTGTGTGACACCAGGACTGGCCTGGGATCTCTGAAGAGTCTTGTTCAGGGGAAAGAAACTGAGAGAGAAGATAAGGAAGAGACAATTGTTCTTCCAGTAAGCGCTCTTCACAACTTTGTGCCAGCCCCAGACAGTACATCAAGCTTTGATTTATATGTCTTAAAAACACTGAGCAGCTCCCAAAGCTGTCTGTGTCCCTGGAGAGGACTCGATGGGTTAAGATTAACATTCCTCGGCACTGTTCAGCCTTTTTAGGGAAAGAAAAGCAGAATAGCAAGGCAGAGAGAGAAGAGACAGTACAGTAGCAGACAGACTGACTGACTCCTTTTGCTGCTGAATTGAGTGGAAGTGCATTTTCCCTGGTAATTGCTGGATATCTGAGTATTTCATCTAGCATGAAGGTAAGACAATTGCTTACTTAATTTGTACTGATGAAGTGAATATGGCAAGTGCAATGAAATATTAATTCATATGGAGAAATACTTAGCTGAAAATGTAATTAGGCAGTATTGCAAGAAAGAAGAAAACTAAAAAAACAGCTTGCGCAACAAAGCTGAGAGAAATCAGTGTGATGCCCTCTTTTATTTCTCAAGCAGACTAGTGTAAATATTGCAGAAAATCAGAACAGCTGCACAAGCTAATGGGAAAAGCAGAAAAGCAAAATAAGTTTGGTTTTGCTCCTCTTTTCTCAGGTGCTGTGGATTTTTCTGTTGCTGGAAGTTTCAGGGTTCTTTCCCATTATTTCCAGGTGAATATTTCTTTAGTAAATTACATGCTGAATACTAAGCATGTATAATTTAACAGACAACTTCTGCTACGTGGCATAGGGCAGGGCTTAGAGGAGTCTTCAGATATGTTTCGTGTGAGAGGAGACACTCTTTGGCGTCAGCGCTGCCACTGCCGTCAGTGGTGACAAGGAGTGGGGAATTACGGTGTCCCTTTCCTCTGCCCAGAGGAGTCAGCTGCCCTTTGGGAAGAGAGCACACAGCAGTGGTGTGAGCCACAGCAATCACGTCTGCGAAACACAGCGTGGCATACCCCAAGCCATCCCTGGTCCTGGGTCAGGCTTCACCCTCCCTGCCTGCCGTTGGCAAGCTGTCTGTCGGAGAGCTGCCATGGGAAGGTCTGCTGCACACCATGGCACGCACAGCCCCTGGCAGCTCCCGGGTGATCTCCAGACACAATCTGACCTCTCCCCACTTTGAAGCTAGCCTTCAAAGCTACGGTTGCACAAAGTCCTTGCTGATCTTCAGGCTAGGTAAATGTGTTGCCTGGTGTCTTCTGGTGTTCAGTGGACAGAACGCCCAAGCAAGAACTGTTTTCATTCTCACACATGCCAAGCAAATCCCAAAGGTTTTAGAGGGAGCCTGATCATGCCCCTAATTTTTATTGAAGGGCTGCTTTACCGTTTAGGAAGGTTTTGCACTAATGCTTATGGGTGTAAACCCGTGATAATTCTCCTCTTTTTTTTTTAATGCAAAAAATGCTACTGGAGCAGCCGTTCTTCTCCAGTCCATTGCCGCTGGAATTCTTTTGGTCCTTGGTCCGAGTGCGATGGCTGTACTCAGAAACAGGTATAGACAGACACACTTTTGCTGTACTTGTGACTTCACAAGCATATTCTATTTTCCCAGTAATTAAGGAGCTGCTACATCTTTAAAACCCCAAATCAGCTGTCAGACAAAAACCCCAGCAGAAAGAGAAGGATGAACAACACAGAACTCTGAATGGAAATCCTCCAGCCTGTCCCTCTATGTTCGCTTTCAAAACTATGATATTCATGATGTAAAATAATTTGTGCACTTTTAATTTTGGTCATAGTTCAAAAAAACTCAACTGAACAGTTAGGTAAACTGAGACATTCCTCCCCTGATGCGGTTTGTACCAGTTCCGTTGATTTTTCATTAGTGGAGTCACATCTCAAGGAAAGAAAACTTGATTGCAAAGTGTTATCGTCAATCAAAATAAACTGATGATTTTTACAGTGCAACTCTGTTTGTGTGAAAGACATTTGCTTTTGATTTTTCTTTTTATTTACTTTGATGTTGCATCAGTTAGGGAGTGTTTAGTCAAAATTAAATATGCACCATGAGACTGTACTTACTCTTTTTAGAAGCAAAAAGTAGCCTGCTGGATGTTAGATTTTATTGTCTTCCTTAATGACATTGTTTACTTTTAAAAACTTTAGCAAGTTCATATCAGGCATGATATGGAGGATTCAGGTCCTCCTAGAAAAGTGAAACAAAACAGAAATGTGTCAGCAGCTTTATCATGCTTTCAGTTACATACTAGATTTTTGAACAAACCAGCCAAGTTATGCGTCAATCTAGAGACCTTGTAGACAAAATAGTTGTCTTTCTATTAGCCTGGGCGTTTGTTACCATATTGTGGTAATATCAAGTGTGGTTGTTCTCAGAAAAGATAGTGACAATCTCATTTTCTTACAGCAGTAAAGTGGTAGCGTTGTCTTGACACTAAGAAACTATTCCTGGATTCTTTAATATGTCCCTTGATTTGCATTCAGATTCGGAGACGAACAGTAGCAGTGTATGGCCAGTATGGGGGAAATCCCTGCTCTGGGAATGCCTTTGAAACAAGACCATGCACCCCAACACGGGGATGCCCGACAGAGGATGGGTGCGGTGACCGCTTCAGGTGTTTTTCAGGTACCATCCAAGATCTTTTTCACCATTTTCTGGTCATAAAGTTAAGAAAACCTAATTATCTCTGAGATTTAATAAGTGTAATGGCTTTGCAGAACCCCCATCCTACAGATAAATTTGATATAGCAGCATATTTCCTTTTTTTCAGCCCACTACCCATGTTTTTAATTTCATCTGATGTGTTGCAAAGCTTTGAAGATAATATGCTATAGCCCTGGGATCCTCTCTAAGTCATTCTGCTTTACTGATTTGCCCCACAGTACAGGTATTTTCATTATGAGAAGGTAATTAAGGAATACAACCTTAGATGTGATTGTTCGAAGCTGTTCTCAGCTATATCCAAACATCTTGGAAATCACTCGGGTCATGGAAACTAATGCTCCCCGAAACAGTGCTAGTGTCCGAGCAGCTTCCGTTACCTTCACAAAAACAGTGCGTTACCTCAGTAGACAGATGTTTGTCACAGAGGAATCTGATAAATGTGTTTTGATGCTAGCAGTGAGACAATCACAGTTAATCACAAGTTATAGGGTCAAAGGATGAAAGCTCAGGAAATAAATCTAGAAGTCAAATGTTTTATTAATGTATTATAAACCTTGAATGGCTGTGCTTCCCTCCAGTGTGCTGCACATTATTTCCTTATGTCTACATTTACTGTTGGTTCACAAGCCCTCCTGGGCACAGACTGTTTGTCATGGGAGTGAAAAAGCTAATTAATGTAGTACAGAAGTGGGACTTTTCTTTGATTTTAGGTGATTTATTTTCAAACAAACACACAGTTCTTTCCTCATGTATCTGTGTTCTGATTTAGGTCAGTGCATTAGCAGATCTCTTGTGTGCAATGGAGATCAGGATTGTGAGGAAGATGGTGCAGATGAAGATCGATGTGAAGAGAAGACGACTGTATGTGATATTGATAGAACACCTCCGAATTCAGAACTTACAGGAACGGGGTAATGTTCTGTGCCAGACTCAGTAGTACTGGTGCCAAATGCTTTTACATTTTGGTTGTATTTAAAAGCTCTTTACAGACAAACAGCCTGGACCTATGGCAAAATGTCCTATATGCAAAAGTGTTCAGTACAGCTGCCTCCCTCATGCCAATGGCTCAGTGCAGCCAGGATGTACAGGCCCTTTGACCTGAAGCACACAATAAAACTCTTTATCTTTCATTCCTGCTATTTAAAAACATCTTCTAAGATGTGAAATGAAATGTCAACCAATAACACATAATCATCAGTATGGAAAAAATGAGCCCGCAATGCTCATTCTTTTTGGTCATTGCTGTTGCGTTTAGTACTATGGATCCATATGCATTTCTGTTTATACATCCCATCTGAAGTTTCTTTAGTGTAGTTGTATCACTTGGTATGCAATATAATTCACATGTAATACAAAAACTATTTCGAATGGATGCCCTGTTGTTTCTGTTTTGCATTAAATGCTGGAACAATAAAACTTAATAAAATCCGTTGTGATAGATATGAATGTCTTAATGTTGAGAGGTACTGATATGTGCTCATTTTTGTGGACAAAAGAAGAGCAAATTTTTGCTTTCTGCATTGTGAAAAGCTGTGCCCCCTACAGTTCTGCCTGTATAGAAGTCTGTTAGTTGGTATCCTCTTTTCTTGGGTAAATCAGTTCATGACCTTATTCTGGAGATACAGCTTTCAGTTGTAACGGCCCTGTAATTTTCAGCTCCTGTAAAATAATTTGCTACCTCTCTGTCTTAATGATATTTCATGTTTTTCTTCTCATAGCTTTGATGCCATTACCGGTGAGACTAGGGGAAGAGTCATTCATACAAAAACTTTTGGAGGACAATGCAGAAAGGTCTTTAGCGGTGATGGGAGAGAATACTACAGGCTGAGCGAAAGTGTTCTTGCTTATACTTTCCAGGTGTGTTTCCACTAGGCACAGCTTTATATTTAGAGTCATGATTAAAACTGGAAGAATGGTGCAAAGCCTGTAGGGTCTCTTGGCGGGTAGGTTTCTCAAAAGACAGCTGAACGACACTTGTTCCCTCTCTGCAGTCACTTATTATTTTGAAATACAAACTGATGTGTATCTTGCTAAAATTGAAGGAAAAAAAAAGTGATTTCTTGGATGTGATTTCTAATTCTCTCACAGTTAGACTGAATGTAAAGCCATCTCCTTAGCATAAGTAATAGCCTGAATCACCCTGAGAAATCTTACATGTGCAAGTCTTTGGGGTGTTTTGTGGAGATGTTCCAGAGATGTGCTTTGATTGAAGTCACTATCTCAGAAATATGGCTTGTCTCATGTTTATCAAAAGATGCCAAGCAACCCTTAATGTACTTTACCTTATAATGTGAATACTTACTATACAATTATTTAAAAATATATATGTAATATCTTTCCAATAGTGTTCAGTACTTTCTATGAAATCTGAAATCGATTCAGCCTGAAAAACACATCAGGTTATTTGCATCAGGAAGGATTTCTCTATAAGATCATTTTCAATATCCTTCATGAAGCTCTTTATACAGGATTCTATCTTTCTTCTTTTAGGTTAAAATTCAGAATGATTTCAGTTATGAGTTTTTCAACAGCAGCTGGTCCTATATGAAACACACAGAGAGATATGAAAAATCAAACAGTGGACACAGTTATTCACAGAATAAAATTCTGCAACACAGCCAAAAGGTATGTATAAATTATTACCATGGCTTGGTATTTTGCATAAACATTTTCATCATTTTTTTCATGTACTTTTATAGTTAGATGCAAATATTTATTTTATTCAGATATTTTGGCACAAAGTGCGTAACAGAAAAAAATCCCATAAAACCTTTACAAAGAGATCACGGTTTTGGCTATCAGTTAAGAAGGGTTGCCTGCTGTTTTTACTTTCTCTGTTTTACCTCTTTATTAGTTATTTATTTATTTACTAGCTGTTTTCCTCCCTATCTGAGGAAGAAAAGTATTTTCTTCTCATAATTGATGAATTTTTTCCATTTCCTTCTGATGATTTACTGCACACTTTTTTTTCTATTCTGTCAGTATCTTGAAACAAAAAAAATTCAGAATAATTCTGTGATTAAAGCTAGTTTATTTTCTAATACATTTTCCACTAATAGAACTCCATTAAGAGAGATATCTGGTGTCTTGAACAGCCAGGTCACAGTGCTTACGCCTTTGACTTATTTAAAAAGGAGCATTAGATAAATAATTTGAGAGTAACTCTCAGTTATGAAGGGTAACCTCTACCTTACAGCAAATAAAATCAACTAACAAATTTATACATTTGATGGCACCCAAGCTGACAGAGGACAAGCTCATTGTACTACACGAACAGTGATGTACTTTGACACTTAGCATAACAAAGTTCAAAAGAAACTTTGAGAGACTGAGGTGACCATTATTGTATAGGCATACAGGATTCTATAATTCAGCAGCATCCTCAAAATGGCCAGACCCCCTGACAAAGAAAGGCTCCTCTAGACAAAACAGTGTTCAAAGAAGACCTCTCTAGTGCCTCTGATTTGCTTCAGACAAGGCTTGTTATCCTGCTACTGCTGGGCTTCTGGTGTTGGAAACCACCCTTAGCTTTGAAGAGTGCTATTTTCCTTTCTTATTTGTCCTTATGCTAGCTTTGAGGTACACAGGAGGAAAAAAAGATGATATAGCAATTACAAATAGAGGTCCAAAAGATATTTCCTGTCTTCAGGATATTCTTTTTGCATTCACAGAGTTGATTAGTCATATCTAAGAGCTCTGTAAAGCTGTTGGTTAGTAGCCAATATAACATGCATGTCATCTGGTTAGTAGGAACCACCCTGATAGTGACACAGATCGTGACTGACATCTTTTCTTTCCCCCAGAGTAAGCAGCTGATGGTTGTTGAGAACAGTGTGGAAGTTGCTCAGTTTATTAACAACCACCCAGACTTTCTCACTCTTGCGGAGCCTTTCTGGAAGGAACTGGCCAACCTTCCAGTCATCTATGAGTACAACATCTACCGAAGACTTATCGAACATTTTGGGACTCATTTCTTACACTCTGGATCTCTAGGAGGACATTATAAAGTTATTTTTTATATGGATACTGACAAAATGAAAGCAGAAGGTAGAGTGCTAGAATATTTGCTACAAGAAACAAAGTGAATAAACAAGAATAAAAATTTCTTCGTATGTTCTCCCAGCTAATATCTAAAATCAAAGAAGAGACTTCTGCTAGTCACTACATTGTCTTCACAGGGAAAACAAAGAGGTTAGAAAAAGTGCTCAAACCACAACATTTAGTTCTAGATCCACATCTGTGCCCTGGAGTGCTCAGGGTAGCAAAGATTTGCTAGTTGGTTCAGGACTTCATCAGGCTAAACTTGAATTCTACTGCCAATGTAAATCTCAAATAATGTTAAAGCGTAAAAGTTACTTGGAGGTGAAGGTTGGGTAAAACTATATAAAGGAGAATAAATTACAAACAGGGCAAAGACCAGAGTGACACATATGATGGTACTTGGTGGGGAGTGGTGCTGTAGGATTAGTGATTGTGGAGAAAAGAGATGAGGGAAACAGTTTTTCCAGATGCACCTCCCACCTCTCAGCCTCCACCCATGGGCTTTAGCAACACGTGGAAATTCCCACAGGATGTGCTAGTTAGTTGCCTTCTAATTTAGGTGTAATTGTTCATGGTTATTTTCTTTCTAAAACACATCTCAAGTCAATAGGAAACTTGGAAATTAATTTCTGTGTACAGTATTGTTAATAGATCGGTTGTCTACAGGTATGAGCATAAGAGACATGTACGAGTGCACCACATCAGGCTGGAATGCATTCATTGTGAAAAAGAAGAAAGTAAAGTGCTCCAAACTGGATGAACTGCTACAGACTGCTTCAGGTAAATGTTCAACAGTGACTTGTACAGTTGCCATGTCTCCAGCTTTCATCTCCTCCTAAATATCTGTCAAAACGAGGAGCGGGTATTGATAGCTTTGTTGAACTCTATCTTAACACACTGAACACAGACAACAAGTGCCTCTTTTAAAAGGCTCTCCAGCATCCATCAATCATTGCTAATGCTTTCCCAGTAAATAGTGCTTTTCTGGACATCCTGAGTCAGGGCTGACAAAACACCTGCAAAACCAGATACTTCTTACATGTTATCCATGTAGGAAGTCTTGATCCAGGCACATGTGGTTGATTTTCACTATTGAGTCCTTTCAGTGCTTGCTAGTATAGCTTTTGCATGTATTGTTTCTATTTCCATTTGTAAATATATCAATGCTGGTATTTTCTGTATTTCCCACCCGGTATCTGCAGGAAGCAGCGGTAATAAGATTAAAGGAGACCCCTACATAGAAGGAGGAAGCCCAGGTGCTGTTGCTGGCCTTAGTTATCTAGAGCTGAATAATCCTGCTGGGAACAGTCAGAGATACTCCTTCTGGGCCAGATCAGTGACAGACTATCCCAGAGTAATTAAACAAAAGGTAAGGCTATTTTCCTGAAGCAGGAATGAGCAGATGGGATCACCTCAAGGGGAGAAATGATTAACTATAGCAGGTGATTAATCAGGCTGTAGTCTGCAATCATTTTGTTTTCAGATCACTTTATAAAAGAGAAAAAATTCACGGGAAGAAAATGCCATGCAGCTAACACAATCAGCTCCATCATGAATCTAGGTCCTTTGGCAGGTTGATACCTACAATCTTCAGTGACTTTAGTGGAGTTCTGCTTAGGAAGAGAGGGTCACACTAGCAGTAGAGAAAGACTGGATTTCAGATAACCTCTTTCCTGAAATGCATATTGTCAGGTCTGTGTGGCTTCCACTAAACTGGCCAGCTTCTGTGTATCCCTTTTATCTCTCCTCCTGTCTGTATCCATAAGTTTGGCAAAACTCGAGCTTCCAGAAGCCAGACATTTCTAAATTGGTCATGACTGTATTCACTGCTACCTTGTCTGAGTCCTTTTGGGAACTGTCCACATACTGAAGAATTACATAAACCCAAAAGATTTCTGTCAGGAAGTTTTAAATTAAATGTAAAAGCAGAGAATATCATAAAATAGGCAATAGAAATGCAAAATGTTTTCACTTATTATTACCTTCAATCACTTCTCAATGAAATACCATCATGGGTTATTTAAATGTCCAGTTTTTTAGGCTGGAAATACCTGGGTGAGAATTTGAGTTACTGTACTTTGGTGGTCTGTGTTACACTTTTGTCTCAATTGTAATGTCATAGCTCAGATATGTTTAAACATGACTGATCTACCACTAGCTTTAAAGGGATGCTGTTAAGAAGACCTGACTTTCCAGAAAAAGGCTAACATTAAATACTAACAGAAGATTTTAGCTAGCTAGCAAATTAGAACATCTGTCAGCTCCCATGTGCAGGAGCATACATCACAAATAATTTAACGTGACAAAATGTGCTCATAAACTCTTATATCCAGACTATAACTAGTTAATATAAATGTTTCTGTACTGTGTGTAGTTAACACCGTTATATGAGCTGGTAAAAGAAGTGCCCTGCTCCTCAGTCAAAAAACATTACCTAAAGCAAGCCATTGAAGAGTATATGGCTGAAAATGATCCCTGCAAGTGTCAGCCTTGCCAGAATGATGGTGAGGCAGCTGTGGAAGGAACTCAGTGCGTGTGTTACTGCAAGCCTTACACCTTTGGAGCAGCTTGTGAGCTGGGAACTCTCGTGCAAGATCAGCCAGGTCAGCACTCTTTAAACTTGTGAGAGTTTAGAAGTGGCAAAGTCTGATCTCCTGCTTCTAGGGTCTGCTTGTCCCACTGCACAACCTGAATGAGTGTATGCATGGGTCAGATATCACTGCAGACATACAGCATGGGGAGGGTCACACTGAGCCCAAGTCTTTGCTTAACATGTCCAAACAGTACTTAACAAAGAACTGTTTTTATCATTATTGTGGAGTGGACAATACTAACCACTCAAAATGTAACTTTCTATAAATAAACTAAATAAATGAGTAGAAATAACTTTAAAAATGTTTGCTCTTTAAATCTGTAATTATTTATATCTGATGTCAGAGTCTAAAAGTATATGAAAATAGCTAATTTACAGACTGCATGGAATTATATTTATGTAAAAGATGAGTTTGGGTAAGATTAGATTGTTGCAATCTGGAATTCTTTGTAAGGTCATGGTTTGGATCATCACTAGATTTGAACAGGACAGGTGGTTTGTATTTTTTTTTCTTAAAGGACGAAAAGCCTACAAAGGGGTTTAATGTGAAATATTCCCAAATATTACATAGGTGTTGTTGATGGACACTGGAGCTGCTGGTCTTCCTGGAGTCCTTGTTCAGGGGGAAGGAAATCCAGGAGCAGAACCTGCAACAACCCTTCCCCACATGGTGGTGGAAAGGCCTGCATAGGAGAGCAGCATGAAAGCAGACCATGCGAAGATGAAGAGTTGCAGCATTTTCGGTAAGCAGAAAAAAAAATCCATTTGGAGCACAACTATGGGAAGATAGAATCATAGAATGGTGAGGGTTGGAAGAGACCTTAAAGATCATCTAATTCCAACCCCCCTGCCATGAGCAGAGATGTCTTCCACTAGGCCAGGTTGCTCAGAGCTCCATCCAACCTGGCCTTGAACACTTCCAGGCAGGGGGCAGCCACAGCTTCTCTGGATAGATTTAAGAATTTATTTCGGAAGGGTGCAGAAGCTACTGAATTCAGTGAGAATATCACTTACTGGGCTTTCATATTTAAGATGAAACAAAACAAAATTCAGAAGCTGTGAATCTGATACAAGGTAAGAATAGAAAATGGTGTAAAAGCCAGTAAACTTGACACCATTCTATGTAGCGCCCTCTCAGATAGACTGGCAGTGCCTAATTTAGATATAATTTGGATGTAAATGGGATGCATAATAGTCTTGAAAATGGGCTTTATTAAGAAGTGTAGAATTTTGAAAGGAAAGGAAACTAAATTCAAACTAAATTGTACATTTGTTTGCTTTGTAGCTCAATTGAACCACACTGTTTTGATTTATCCATAACTCCTACAAAATTCTGTTCACCTCCTCCTCTCCTGGAAAATGGATTTGTTCAAGTAAGTTATTCTAGTAATCTATTATCTGTCCTATTCCTACCTGCAGTGTCTCTATTACAGTTAATACAGATATTCACTTGCAAATTTATTTTTCTCTTGAGAACCTTAGTATCAGAGCTGCTGCATAGCAGCTCTCTCAGCATTACTCCCGGACTGAAGTTTGCATGACATTAGACAAGACTTCTTACTAAAGTAAAAGAAAACCAAAAAAGCCGTAATCCCAAAACCAGAATAAAAGCTTTGCTTTTCTGGACTCTCTACCTACAGAGAAAAGTAATCTACTTGTCCTTAACCCTATACATCTATTCAAAATTTTCTGTGCCACATGAATTGCATATTAAAGCACAGGAAACTAGACAGAAAACAGCACAGAAAGTAAACTGTCCAAGGTCATTCATTAAGTCTATAGCAAAATTGTAAACAGATTTTAGGAATCATCACTCTACACCCTGTAACTTACCATTGCACTTCCTTGATCCTTCATGAAACTATGATCTGTCAAGATATATGGCTGATGGCAACTTTGGCCTATTTAACAAGGGAGACTAAATTGCTCCCTTGGAGGAGTGGATTATGCCTTCACTATGTTATGAGCCTGTCTAGAGTCTTTTTGCTCTATAAATAGATAAAAGGATTAGTTCAAAATTCATGAGTTGTACTGCACAACTGCAACCTGAGGCAAGATCCAAAGTTTTGTGCTCCCTCTTTTGCCAGTGATTTTTTTTTTTTATTAATCAATAGTTGTCTCCCATATCGATATTTTTGGTTCACAAACTAAAGGTAAAACCCTGCAATTTATGGAGTAGTCTCAATGTATTCTCAGAATGGAGTGGGATGTAAAATGAGAAAAGACCTCTGTCCTCAAGCCCGGGTCTTCTAAGTGACCCTATCGGACTAACCTTTAGTAAGCTGATAACATGCCATCCTAGCAATTAGCAAAGCCGTACACTCTCCAGTGATCCCCCTGGAGGCTCTTCAAGAGCTTATGTTCCCCCTCTATTGCCTAAGAACAGCCACATTTGCAGTCAGTGTAGATACTGCCAGGAGAGTGCTTTTCCATCACTGACATACCACTGCCAGACCGCTGTCACAGTGTACCTTCAACTCTAACCCTCCCATTGCTAAGTTAAGATAGCCTGAATGTTCTGTATTCTACCAAGTTATTTTCATCATCATCGTCATTTTGATCCCGTTTACTGACTACTGATCATCAGAATTGGTCCCGGTATTCCAGACACTCTCATCAGTGACATTAATACTTCTCACTGTCCTCAGCTACTGCATCCCAAATTAAAGGGAGTTCAATACTCTGGTGGTTCTTAGATTGTATATCCAAAATTTCAGCTGTTCCCTTTCTTTCAGAATGCTGAAAACTCACACCCTGTTGGGAAAAGCGTTGTTTATGCTTGCAGACATGGATATTCTCTTGTTGGTGATCCTGTTGCTAAGTGTGGCAGTAATTTACAGTGGCAAGTTGGAGAAAGATATTGCCAGGGTATGTCTAACTGATTCTTGTTTTGAAATACAACTCCGTTCCTGAATTCCTGTGAAACATCTCTGAACATCTGCTTGCCAACAACAACGGAGGAAAAATACACACCTGCATTTCCCATTTCCCTAGACGTAATCAGGTATAAATTGACTTTTATTTTCAATCCAGGTATTGTTAACACTGAAATAGAAACATGCCCAGAAAGTCTGGTTTTATGAAGGCTGAAAGTGAGGGAGACTAAATTCCAGTCCAGGAATTACTTCCTGTGGAAACAAACGTTGTTGCTTAATTCAGTCCTGTGGCTGTATCTGGAAACTATGGGGGTGAGTCTATGTCGAAAGCAGACTGAGGAAGAAGTCTAGTAGGCAGAATATTGACAAAGTTCTCAAATAACAACCTTATCATAAGAACACAACTTCAAGATTGCTTTACATCTTGGCTGATCTCCCCACTTCACTCTTTTCCTCTAACCCAGTCAATAACCCTTAGGGTTTCTTTTTTTCCCTGCACATTTGGTTTGTGAGTCAACTTTGAGTGTGATCAGATAGACCTGGGAATTTTCAGACCTGTAGTTCAATGCCATCTTTTCCTCCTTCCAAACAGGACTGACTGCCCACAAATGCTAGTTCACCTTGTCTGTTTGTGTATCAGTACATGGTCTCCGCGGACCCTGTAGGTGTGACTGCTATCTACTAAGACGTTACTCTCTAATATGAACCTTCAACAGAAGCATGGTTCCTAAGAACAGAAAAGCCCTCTTCAAGCTAGGGCTGGACCTGCAGGCAGTAGGAGAAGATATTTTTCACTCTGTGCTTGGTATTGCACACTTGGCTGGCATGATGAGTTAATATCCTATGCTAACATGATTCATATGTTTCTACAGGAAAATCAGCTAATCTTACCATTCAATTTCATAAGAAATTTAAGAGAAGATAAAACATTTGACTGCTTTCTGCAATCCACTGATTCACTGTGGCTGTCTCAAATGTTTCAATCCTTAGAAACTGCTTGTCTCCTGCCCGTCCTGGAGGGGGGTTTGCAAGGAGAGCCATGGAAACCTGTGTATGAGATCGGTGAGAGAATAACTCTGTCCTGTCCACACGGCATGCACTTAGAAGGGGCAAGCTCCATTTTGTGTGAGCCTAGTCTCAAGTGGTCCCCTGACATGAAGACTATCCAGTGCAAGAGACCGGGTAAGTCATTGCAGTCCTCCAAATGCAATGCAGGAGTTTCTTTCCTGGACAGACTATGGCTGATGTAGATAAGGTATAGACAGAGCTATGGCTGGTATAGTGAGAGAGGCCATATTTGTATCACCAGCAGGAAGCACAGAAAACATGAGCTTGTTTTCTGTGAGCAGTTCAAACAAGATGGCTCAAGACATTTCTTCAGGGGTTTCCTTACATCTTTTTGCTTCCCACTCCCCTATTGCTATCAGGTATTGTCACTGACAGTATTTTAAGAGATTGCCTGGGATGTATGCTGCCTATTCTGCCACCCAAATATGCTTCAGTTTCCACCCATGTTGTGTAACACCACCACCGTGTGAGCTGCACTTTAGAGGTATAGCTTTTCTATCTGGAAACTGTTCAGTGCATCACAGCCTCTCATGGCAGAGAGGACAGGGGTGGATGACTCCTTTTGCTCATCTGATAGTCACACAGCTGATATGGAGTAAATCTCCAGGAACTGGAAGCAAGCTGCTTCAGTTTCATGGTAACAGCTCTTTAAACTCCGGTTTGGTACTGGCAGGCACTGATGGAGAGGGAAACAGGTACAGGGTACAGCAGGTCTGTCTAAGTCATCTTTTCCAGCTGTAGAAGGCAGACAAGGCTTTCTCTTGTGCACTCCTACAATGCTGGTCAGTGACATACAGACATCCAAGCAGCTTGCTGCTTCAGGCCAGTCACATCCTCACTGGAGGTCTCAGATGTTCTCATATCCCTGAGGAGACCTTTGCATGGGGACAACAGCCACTGCTGTAGAAGACTAGGCGTGTCTCCTGCATTTCATGTCTGTCCTCATCAGCCAACAGCTGCCTGAGGTTGCCTGACCTCAGGGAAGAGGCAGGTGACAGTCAGGCTTAGACCTCAAAAGGTCAAAGTGAGATTAGGTCTCTAATCTAAGATCTAAGGTCCTGTGACATTCCCAGTGTAAGTTGTCTGCCACTGTGTCATATCCACTTGCACAGAAAACATAAGGATTTCAGACGGAATCACATAGCTGTACATAAAGAGCTCACTGATGTGAAAGTGCTAAAGTACCAGTGCTGAAGTACAATTGCGAATTTCTCCTTAGGCTTAGCTTTAGTGAGTATTTTCATTGTTTTTTTATTACATCAGATATTCACATTCCAGTAATAATAACAGTTTTAAATGCTTTCATCTTTAGAAACAACTTGTGCCTGGCTGTATGGGAGCATTACATTAGTACAAAAGTTAAAAAACAAAAAAGGGACAACAATTAGATTAGAATTACAATATTAGATTAGATTAGAATATCAATTAGAATAACAGTTAAAAATACAAAAATACGAGATAAGAAGGGTGGAATTAAGAAGATATGCATACACAGACACAGTGGCACACAGACATTTAGATGAGAGTATTTAATCAACAATAGTGTCGGTAACAGTCACCTATATAACCAACTATATAACCATGGATGGAGACAATGCAGTGATTTTTTGGTGGAAATTTCCCCTCTGCAGGAAGGCAGGGTTATGCCTACTGTCTGTTTTGCACTGCAACTCTATTTTTTTTCTTCTCTGGCAATTTCTGCCTCTCTAACTTGCTTGGCAAGTCTCAATCCACAAGAGAGATTTTTGGTTTTCTTTTAAAGGCAGCAATATTCAGGGATTTTCATGTTAAAGTAGAAAAATACAGACACATAATGTAAAAGATGTATCAGGACAAAGCTTTCTTGAGAAAGTATGTCCATACAGATTCAGCAAATGCTTGGCGTTACTTGCTACAGAAATCTCCAGAGGAATGTTTAGCAAAGGCCTATTTAATTTTCGAGCTTGGAAAACAACTCCAAACTCAAAGAACAGTACATGTGCAATCATGAAAATTCCCCAAGAATCACAATTGCTTTTATTTTTAAAGATAGTGCAGACTGAGGGCTAAGGATGGAACTTGTAATTTTCATTACCATCAGCACATAAAGATACTCAGGTTGATATTTCTACATAAGAATTTGGAGCCTTAGCTTTTGTAGTGACAATAGTGGAGCCAGTAACTCTGAAACCTAATGATAAAGCGGTTGCAAGCTATGATTCAGCACTGCCAAGGTTAGCAGAAACAAATAGCTGCTGCAGAAATGACCTGTCTCCTTCCATCTGACTCATGACCCATGGATAAAATACTGAACTTTGCAAAGTGTGTCGTATCTTTTTAATAGTGTTGATTTCTTCCATACTTTTAATGAACGTACAGGATGTGGCTTTATGTCCTGGTTGTATAATTCAGTGCTTTTAAGGTCAACTGATAGGATAATTTCAAGGCAGACCTTTAACAGCCCTTGTTTTTCTGACCCTTAATAGCACTGTCTGTGTTCTTCTACTTCAGTGCCCAGTGTGAAACCAGAAGTGACAGAGCCTAAATGTCAGCCATGGGAGAAAGTGCATCAGTCGCAATGTGTGTGCAAAATGCCCTATGAGTGTGGGTAAGTTCAGGCTGAATTTGGCAATGACTTTCTCATTTTATTCAAAACCAATTAAATTTCTTAAGTCTTCAGCCCATGACAGATGAGAAAGCTTTACTCGTATGAGAAGGAGGCAATGTACTTTGTTTGCTTTACAGCTCAATCAATGTCCTGTTCATCGCTTACCTGCCTTGTCAGACCTGTCAGTGGGTTTTAGCAGTGATGGAATTTGGTTGGATGAAAGAAGGTGAAGCGATAATTTCAGCTCCACTTGATCTGTGAAATAGATGGAAAAAGATAAAGTGATATTTTGAAGATTTAGAAGATTGAGGAAAAGTTAGAACAGAGGCCCTTGGGACATAAACCATCAAAGCAGTAAGCTAGTGAAATAAAGCAGATTTCTTTTCCCTACTGAGAGACGAGAGTTACGAAAGGCACAATAATCCAATCTCCCATTTACACAGCAGTTTGCACAGACCAGTCACATCACCTTTCCTGACCTCATAACTTGCAGACCAGAGTTTATTGTTTCCTGATTGATCTAAGGCTATAATTTGCAATAAGCAATGCAGGAGAAACATAGCAGGAGAAACATAAGGAAAACAGTAACTCTCTCAGTGCTTTGCTAAACATGGGGGTAACAGAACCAAAACAGAGGATTAGCGAGAAGACAGCTGAGACCGCCTCGTCGCTGATGGCCAGATGTGCCAAAGAGCTCAGCACTCCAACATCCAGGCTTGTTTTCATAGATTGGATGAAGTCTCCTATAAAGCCTTCACAGTGGGTGTGAGCTCTGGATGAGAAAGCTGGCCAGGTTTATGTCACAACAAGAGCTGAGCAGTTTGGAAACTCTATGATAACACACCAAATTTGTCTGATCCTTGTGTAGCAGGAGGAAGAAATTTTAAGTCATCTCAAGTGATTTCATGGTAGCAGAACTTCTCATTGGAGGACATATGCCTTCCATCAGCCACATAGTTCAAGAGTATCTCACTGGTGACTGGTTCTAAGCCAAAGTTAGCACGCTTCAAACATCTGGAAATTAAAATTGGTCAGCCTAGTTCAGGTTTTGTAGATCTGCTGGGCACTTCCCTAAAGTCTGAGGCCATTGTCTTTCATGTGAACAGAAGTGCCAGGTTTGTAGCAACTCTGTTAAGATTTCTCCTATCCTTAAACATCTACATATTTTAAATGACCTGGTCCTACTCTTTTAGTCTCAGTACTCATTAAAGTGAGGCAACAGCCCCTCCTCTGGTTCATGGGTGTGTTGAGGTCAATTACAAAGAAGATCAGGGGAGTCCACAATGCTAGGGAAGGCCTTGGGCAGAGTCACAATAACCTTGGAAGTTTAATGAATTACATTCAGTTATGCATTCAGGCTTCAGTTATAATTAATCTACTGCTTGCTTTTTTCTATTTTTTATAAATATGTTCAAAACGGAAGGAAGATAGATAGCAGTCATTTCTGTTACCTGATGCCATCTTTTCACTCTGTCTTGAAATAAGACATCTAATAATAGAAGGATAAATCATCAGCTGTCAAAGCAAACCAATCTACCAGCCTGTTAAGGCAGTAGGAGTAAGGCATGTAAGTAGATCTTGGTACTTCCTCAGAGACCAGAAGTAACTTGGCTTGCTTTGCTGTGACAGTGACTTTCAGGAGCAGCCTCTGCTCAGAAGAGAGCTGGGAACAAGAGTTCACATGGGATTTCAGGAACACGATGGTTTCAGACCTATCCTGTATCCTTCCAGTTTCCAAAGGACTAGCAACTGACACTTCCCAGGACAACACAAGAACCCCACAAGAGGCTAGTGAGGGGCAATTTGTCCCGCATGATATGGTCCATTAGGCTACATCTATCTTCATCAGTTAGAGCAAGGGAAAGATCCTGGGCACCAAAGCTGCTAAATGGCTAAAGCAGCTCCTGGCAGAGCTTTGGCAAGGGCCAACTCCTGGATAATTCCCAGGCACAGCGCAGGAGTTACTAAGGTTAGGGACCATTCCAGTCTGATGCAGTCACCATCTTTTTGGGGGCAAAGAGAGTTTAATAGTATGGACACCAGCTATTCTGTGTGATTTGGCCCTAGTGCAAGGAAGGGGTCAGAGCACAGTTAGTGTGTTAATACAGATGAAATCTCAGTCTCCAGCAGCTAAAGACTATCTCCACAGTGAAATATGAGATTTAATAATTTTTAAATACTGTCCTCTCTTTTTTCCTCCAAGTTTATTTGTGTAGCAACTATGTCTCTCTTAAGAGTTCCTGGCCTGTGTTATACTAAAACTTAAGGTCTTGAATATAATCTTAAGAAGTTAAAATAATTTCCAGTATGCTGAATTTTTCACTTTTTATTTTCACCAAAAGTTGCCTGCATCTTTTGTAGGTGAAAGGGAGAGAAGGTATTTGGTAAATTACCTGTGCTATTTCATTTCGCACAGTATGTGATTTAGCAAAAGCTTGTTCTTATTCAAGCCTTCTTTTTCAGGTAAAAGGTATTGAATTTCTCACATTCACTTTACACAAGGATTCTTCCTTGCCTCTAATAATTTTTATTGCACTTCTGTGATGCTCCCAGCCCTGTGATTCTTTTCTCAGCAATGAGTGCAAATTATTAATTTCTCTTAGTACAGATTCTCCATCCTTTTTCTTATGCATCTGAACATGTTTATTTCCACTGGTTTTCTCCCAGCTGACCCAGCTATAGCAAATATGTAAAGCTCTCTCAAGGCAGTTTAAAGTATACTGTAATGAGAGATTGGCAACATGCACCATGAACTCCCTGGGTTCAGCCTTTGGCAGCTGGTTAAATCAGCCTCCCTCCATTCTTTTGGATGTTGCTAAAGTGGTGCAAAGCAGACACATTAGTGCACTTGTGTCTGCCTTAATCTTTTCAGCTACATTGAGCTGCCTTGTATGCAAGATTTTGACCTTCGGACTCAGGTACTGAGATGTATCACTCAGGCAAATAAAAAAGGCCTCTCAACAATGTTAAGCATAATAAACAACTTAGTCATAAATTAGATGCTTTCACTGGATCACACTTTGTTCTTCCAAATTTAAGATGATATTTAAAGGTGTAGTTTTTCTTGTATCATTCTCTGTACAGCTAACTTTCACGTTATAAATCAGTACACCACTAAATCATAGGCTGTGCAGCCAGATGAGCAAACAATATAATACAGACAAATGCACCAGCTTCCTTTATCAGGTCTTGATGCTGCATGTCCTGTGGGCTGTCTTCTTGTTGTGCCTCAGAATAAGAGGGTTAACCTCATTCTTTATGTTAATAAAAAAGCATTAAGGAAAATTCAGGCAACAAAATTTATTAACGATTTAGTGGCTGGTATTTTAACTAAGCACAGCAGTTAAGGGACTCATTCCAGCTGAGGATGCTAACTTAAGCAGGAGATGTAATACAATTAATGATCTTTGAAGACACACTTGGTTGCAGGTAGATGCAGCAAAATTTTCAGTCTCAGCTAATGAACTCTGTGCCAAATTTTAAATATCTTAAAGATGCACAGTGTTACAGGTAGTTTAATCTTTCTGTAAAGCCAGCTCTTTTAAGAGGCTTCAAAACCATCTCTCAGAGAACCATTCCCAAAATCTGGAGCAGGCACTTTTACTTGGTGCTGTATTATAGATCTACCAAAAACCGCCTCCTAGTTCTTAGGAAAAAAAAAAAGAAAAATTGCCTTAACACTTGACCAGCAAGTGAGCAAGGTTTGAGTCAGGACTTTCTTACTAGATCTTCCCTCTTCCAAATTCCTCTTCCCTACTCTGACAAGCCACTTTCACAGGAACTGTTACCTACCCCTTCAGGAAGGTGCATGCATGTGTAATACATTAGAGAATAATTGAGGTCTGAACTCTGGTCAGCTAAAGTCTTGCTCTCAGTGCTGCTGAGGTCAATGGCAAATACCCAATAATATCCCTGTCCTTCAGAGGGGACAGATCCTGGCTCTGCTGAGGTGCAGCATCCTGTGAAAAAGGAAGGAGTCTGAATTATTCACATGTCTATGTCCCAAGTTTCCTTGCTGCACTTGTAGGATGTACTTCAAGAAACAGGGAAGTTGGAACTGGACCCTGAAATTTTTCCACACCTTCAGCTTTTTTTAAGAGGTATCAAGATAAAACATTTTTAAATAGCATGATCCCTGCTTTTGTTTTCAGTCCTTCCCTGGACACTTGTGCTACAGATCAAAGGACCAAGAGAAACACACCTTTAACTGTTTGCAAGATGCATGCCTTGGAGTGCATGGGCAGAAAATATTCTCTTACTGATTCAGAAAACTGCAAAATACCTCAGGCAGCTGAAATATCATGTGGATCATGCCGTCTGTGGGAGAAATGTGATGGTAAGAGATTCTTTGCAATTATAAGCAAAGTTGTTTGTATGACCAAAATGAAATCTTTATCCCCAGTTACACATTAGCTGTAGGTCTGTCCTGGTGTGGTATCTCCAGACCCTTCCAGAAGCACCAGGCACTGCTAAGCTGGTTCAAACCATCAGCCCAGTGTTTGGTGTCCAAACATGGCAGGAAGCTCCAACCATGGAAGAGAAATCCCTGCAGGATATCGTAACAAAATGCACCATCTACAGGAAAAGCTTATTCCTAGTCGCTATGAAGTGAGTTACCCTGTTCACTGTGGGGTGAAACCCTTGACCTACTCTTGTCATTTTATCCACCAGTTTTAAATTTCTTAACACGGTAATTGTGGTAGTCCTTACTGCCCACAGGAATAGCTAATCCTTTCCTGAAATTTGCTGAGCAGTCTCCCTGGTGGTATCTTGTGGCAAGACACTGAATGTCTTATTCTGTACCATCTAGGAAAATCACTTACTTTTGTTTGAATTTCACTGCCTGTCCCCAGTTTCTCGTATTACAGTCAAAGGTGAATATCTCTTCCCTTAGAGAAAACAGTCCCAGACTTTCGCAATCTGTCTCCAGTGGATGTTTTCAGATTCCCTGATCTAATTTCCCTCAGTGTCCTACACTACACTGCATTTAATGGAGGGTTGCCAGAAATGGGGAGATAAAGAAGTAAATTGGGTTTTAGAAGTGCCTCAGATAGAGGCACAGCTATTGTCATATTTTGAAAATAAAAAAGATTACTTGATAGGAGCTCATCTGTTTTGTCTGACAGGGTTGAACAGACAAAAATAATAACAAAAAATGATAATCAAAACTGGCTGGAGCTTCAGTAGAGACAAACACAGGCAAAAAAAAATAAACGTACAACACCAAAACAAAGACACAGTTATGAAATATATATCTCAGATGGGACGTTCTTGTTATCTGATTATTTAGCTGTTGTCACTGATACAACTACACACATTTATTTGTAGGAGTAGATCCTTTGATCTTAGTGAAACAGCCTGTACATAAGTAAAGGTAGCAGTTGGAAGTGTCTGCACAATCAGTTTTTTACTATCCAGGGACAAATCTCGATCTTACACATTATCTGGACTCTGGAGCAGTAGGTACAGAAACCAGTTCAAGCTGTAACATCAGATAAGTCTCTGAGAACAATATATCAGGCACCTAGAGCAAGCTTTTGCCACAAGCACAATCAGCCTGTCCGAGCAGAGGAAGCCCCAACAGTGCACCACTTATTTTCCACTTCTAGTTTTTCCACTGAATCTGAACATCAGCTAATGTTACTTTTACGTAGGAAAAGGATCATAGAATAGTTTGGGTTGGAAGGGACCTTTCAAGGTCTTCTAGGCCACCCCCCCTGCAATGGGCAGGGATGTCTTCAAGTGGATCAGGTTGCTCAGAGCCCCGTCCAACCTGACCTGGAATGTTTCCAGGGATGGGGCCTCCATTGCCTCTCTGGGCAACCTGTGCCAGTGCCTCATCACCCTCGCTGTAAAAAACTTCTTTCTTATATCTAGTCTGAGTCTACCCTTGTTTAGTTTAAAGCCATTGCCACTTTCCCTGTCCCTACAGGCCTTAATCAAAAGCCTGTCCCGGTCTTCCTTACAAGCCCCCTTTAAGTACCAAAAGGCCACAATAATGTCTCCCTGGAGCCCTCTATTCCCCAGGCTGAACAGCCCCAACTCTCTCAGCCTTTCCTCACAGCAGAGGTGCTCCAGCCCTCAGGTCATTTTTGTGGCCTCCTCTGGACCTGCTCCCACACATCCATGTTTGTCCTGTGCTGAGTGCCCTCAAGAACATTACTGTCAATTCTACAATTTTGCTAAAAACATTTTAGTCTGTTTTTTGTAGAGTCGGATGCCATCCTGAATGTTATTTCTCTGTGCTTTTGCTTAGCGCAATCCAACAGCTGTGTTTGTGATGAAGATGGGCCATGTGAGGAGGGAGGCATCGAGGTCTGCGCTGAAGTGAGCGGCTCTGCTGCCCGCCGGACCATGACAGAGTGCGAGGCCGGGCGGCTCAAATGCCAGGGGGAGGCTGTCACCCTTGTCAGCATAAGGCCTTGCGACGTACAGAGCAAATAATATATGTTACGGTTCCTTTTGCTTATTGCCATGTCAAAATGTGTCAACTCTCGGGCAGGACATACTCTGAACCTTGCTCTACCAAATGTGAGCTCTGCTGTGAAGTCCACTGCAGCTGATGAGACCGAGTGCATCGGCTCTGGTTGGCTCTGAATCAGGGCTCGAGGCTCTTCATTAGGCACTGCTGCACTCGCCGCTACAGCTCATCACAGGGCTCTTGCTTAGGCCCTGGACTTAGTATTGGCAACTTTATTTCACATTTCTATCAGAATTAAAAAATCTTGCTGAAGTGAAGTCGCCAGAGTAGCTTTTATAGTGACGGATTGCAGTGTCTGACATCGTAAATACGTTTTTCTTAAAGCCACACAAAGAAAGATATGCATGCACTGAGTAGGTTTAGGTTGCAAAAAAAAAAAAAAAAAAA
>Ga0065711_1031936_pt1 | contig 28374 bp, 14 predicted proteins | sample Hoacrofraction12_FD_59098 | JGI IMG/M metagenome (GOLD analysis project Ga0065711, IMG submission 59098) | Hoatzin crop microbial communities from Cojedes, Venezuela - Epithelial fraction 12 v2 (version 2) | ecosystem: Host-associated > Birds > Digestive system > Esophagus > Crop | place... | reverse complement strand
AGATCTTCAAGACCCACCTGGAAGCGGTCCTGTGCAGCCTGCTGTTGGTGACCGTGCTTTGGCAGGAGGGTTGGACTAGATGACCTAGAGAGGTCCCTTCCAACCCATACCATTCTGTGATTCAGTGATTTTGTGAAAGTATTTTAGCGTTGGTTAGTAGTTGTAAAATGCATCCTGCTCTGCACACTGATCATCTTCCTCTTATTTCAATATTTATTGTTGCTCCCACTTTTTCGTTCGATGAGAACGTCTGTTTTGATAATATTGGGAAGAGGAAGTTTTTCCTCTTTTCATATATGAACCACAAAGTCTGTACTTTTCTGAAGAGATGTGGAAAAATAAAATTAGCAACTGAAAAGCTCCAGACAATATTAGTTGTAGTCTATTTGCTTCAGTTTACTTTATAGTGTCTTATAATTCTGAAAAGGAATAGGCTGGCAATGACTAGAAAAGGTCCATGGAGGCAATGACATAACTCTCCCCAAAGAGTGTCAGTCCAGCCAAATTCAATCCAAATGAATCATTTCTTGTAGCAAAAAAAGTGTATTTTCCTGTCTTATTCAGAACTATTAATTCTGGGACTGAATATTTTGTCTCTGTGAGTTTCTGGATACAGGCATGTGAAACAACTTTTTTTGGTCCACCAAAACTAGAAGTTCTGAAAAGGCTGCAATAGGAAAATATTTTGAGTCTCTTTTTTTTTCAGGTTTCAGTGAATTAAAATGGATACACGAGTGAAGAAATATTTTTTCTTGTTGCTTCATTTTTAAGAATATTTTAAGGTGCATTTGAAAGAAAATGATTGTTTCAAATTACCTAAACAAGTATATTAAATTGCTTTTTTTTTTTTACTTCCTGAAAAACTACCTCAAAATCACATACTGTTTTTTATCAACCAGCATATGCCCCTTTTGGTGAAAAACAAAAGGGATTAAAAAAAAGAAAGGTAAAAAAATTTACTAAACTACACATTTGGCAGGAAATCTACAAGAACCTCTGAGCTTCCAAGAAAGTAAGAAACTTGCTCCAGGTATCTATCTGTGAAGTAAAGTTGTTGGGCGTCAGGAGTGAGGACTAGATCAAAATACATTCTTCCTCTTCCCTTGATCAGAGTTCTCACTATAAAAGAAGTTTCTTGCACTGTTTGTTAAGATATAGAAAGAATGCAAGGTAATACAAGACTTCTTTCTGTGTAGTTTAAAGATCTTGTTTGTCTGGGACTATCAAATTATAGTAATATCAGCTTTGATAAAAGTGAATTGTGATAGGATGAAGATGTGGATGTCCTTCTTCCTTGTCATTTATAGATACCTACATATCTCTGTGGTTTTGGAAGAAATGATGTACTATATCCCTCTCTGACTGGATGCAGAGGAGAAGCCTTCACCATGTGGAAATCATCCCCATAGCATCTGAAAGGAAATTCTCACAGAAGATTCCACCCAGTTCCACACATTTCCTCATAAGAAAGAGTGATTGTCTTAAATGTTTACAAAATCTTTTTTCATGAATTTGTGAAATCAATGTGTGAGTAATATTTCACTGAAGCTAGGACATACATGGGGCAAAGTCCGTAAGAAGACCAACAAGTGTTATACTTCATTAGATCGACAAGTACAGATGAAAAATTGTGGCAAGGTTTCATACACAATTCACATGCCAAATACAGAAAAAGGACCTGAAGAGGCACTTGTGTAACCGAAGTTTTGCTTTTTTTTTTCTATTACGTTAAGTAGTCTTATACAAGACTTTTATTTCTATTTACAAACCTTTATGTGTTTTGTCTGTGAGTCTTGTATAATTACCTCAGAATAAATATCTACTCTTAATCAGTTCATTCAGGGAGAAAATAATAATAATTTACACCACGTATTGCTGCTACAAAGCTAAATGCAATTTAAATAATTTAATCTTAGTCATTTTGTCAATAGAATTTTCTTTTCATCACCACTCTTCACTCTTTTTCTCAGAAACTAAGCAGAAAAAAGAAATTACGTATTAGTGTCTTCGTAGATAAAGATAATATTTACTTGTTTCTTCTTGTTGCAGGATACTTTATGGCAACTGCTTATAAAACAATCTGTCATTTAAGAAAAAGAAAATAAATAATTGTATAAAAAGCTATATTTCAGTACCTTACAGTTTTCACTCCATATTTTTGTTCTTATGTACATAGATAACATTTTGGCATTTTACATACACAACACAACTTTGTGTGAACATTACACAACTTCATATATTTTATAGAACTTTGTATGAAGTTGACTGGAAGTATGACTTGTGTCAAAGTTGTGTACAGAAATGTTCAGGGAGAGTTTTTTAAAGCTTCATTCCATTTTCTGAATGCCAGTATATAACAGTATGTCAGCAGCTGCAGATACAGCTGTAACTATACTGAGGTTCTTGTTTATGTGATTATGCTAACAGCAATGACAAAAATAACTGATATTTTTTACTGGTAAAACTGTTACTTTTATTGGTGTGCTGGCCCTTATGGGATATTATACTGTAAATAAATATTTTACAAATATTTTTAAAATATTTAAATCTGGTTAAGACCAGCCCTGCTCTTCTCCCTTGTGACTGATGACATTGTGATGTTGTTTGATGGAGTGGAGTTAAGGTTCTCGGTGCCTTATAGCAAGCTTATCCAAAAGCTCTGTGGCAGTCACCACTCTTTGAGATGAGCAAGGTTGCTTTCTAATCTGCAATGTATGTGACTAATGATCAGAAAATTAAGGACAAAATAGGTATAGTATTTTTTAGAAAGTGTGGAGAGATCTGACAGGCTGTAGCTTATTCATATTCTCTTCAGGCAGCCAAAGGTCAGCTGAACTCTGAGTATAACCAGGCACACATCATAACCTGGGCTACGGGATTCAGACCTTCCCCAAAATGAATAAAAGCATTCATAATTCCCTTGGAGAAGTTCTGCAAGTGGGGCGCAAAATACACTCACTAAGCCCAGTTCTTAAACACCTTGGTGGGAAGAAAAGCTGAGGCAATGGTCTGTGTCCTACTGGACATACCTCAGAAGGCATGATGTTCTCCCCTCAAGCGGGCATTTCCTCTACGGTGTAAGGGAACTCACAGCTTTCCCTTCTAGAAAACTGCAGCATCTCTAGAAACTATCCACAAGGAAAATGTTTTCTGTCTCTGACAGTGTCAGATCACTAAAATAATTGGCAATACACTGATCTGCAGCAGTTAAAGGTTTTGCTACTTAAGCTCGATATAAAATAGTGCATGGAAGTGTGCAACTCTTTTATTGACTTATGGAGTGCATATTTTTACATTTTGCATTCAGACAGCCAAAGAAAATTTTGTTAATTGCTTCTATTTTAATCAGGCTCTCTCACTGAGGAGTACCAAGGGACGGGTTTCTTTCCACAGGAGAAAGCCCACAAGTGACATTCACACTGTTTTCAAAGTAATGTGAATGTCTAAGCTGTAGTGCTGTTCAACAGTTGTAAACATTTAATGCCAGTCCAGTCAATGGATTTCTGCTAGCATGAAACTGATTTTGAACAACGGGGAATGAGACAAACCTGCTGATGTGTAAATAATAACAAATCTATAATATGAATGCTAGACAGATCAAAAATCAGACAAGGGTCTGTTGCTTTGACCCTGCAACTGGAGCTGCAGAAGGGAGTTGTGTTTGATCATAGCTCCTTCAGTTGCGAGGGTCCTGCACAAATGAATCCTTCATCAATACTCACAGAGCTAAAAACCACCCATCTGACACACTAGTATTCACCTGACTGAAAGATTACATCTGGGTCAGTCAGCTGGGACAACAGAAATAATAAAATCTTTGCAGAATTTCTGTTCTCTGCTTACAAAATGTGTCTTGGTTTTGCTCTGTCTGTCCCAAAGGGTGAGTAGCTTTCTTTGCTAGCACATGTCTACTTCCATACTAACTGGGTACTCTTACAACTCCTGTAATAACATTCAAAGAATTTAAGTTGCTGATAAACAAGTTCCCTAATGCCATATTTTTTTATCAGAGCTTCTGAGAAAGTCCTTTATATGATGGAGATAAGCATTTAACAGTGATCCTCTGAAATATCAGGATACCTTCATGCTTTTAGAATTTTACACAAATAAATACCGTACATTTCTTCAGGGAGTTCTTCATTTCCCTATACAGGACATGGTGTAGAGTTCGGCATTTTTTTGTTGGCCAGGACTGTAGCATTTTAACCCTTCGTAACACTTAAAAAGCAGTGTTGTTTGATGTGTTTTCTTTTATTTTTTTCCATGGATCTTCAATTCTCTTTCTAGACATTATTACAGTTCTTGCATTCTCTAGACTTTACTATGGCATCATCTGAGTGCTTGTTCAATGTGGAAGGTGATCATCTAATTAGGTAGTGATTTGAATTTTTAATTAAGGAGAAAAATGGAAGCCAAACGGGTTTTGATAAAACGTTGCTAATTTAATTAGCATATTTTATCTTGTTCATTCAGTTATAGCAGTCATTCAGAATATGGATATTGAGACTAAAATATCTATTCCTTTTGCTGTGATGTCCAAGGTTAACATTTTTTATCTGACTTTTTTGTATCTTTTTCGTGTTAAATTGTGTATATGTGATGATGTCACAGAATGGCCTGAACAAAAACCAACATGAAGTTGAACACAGGTCGTGAAGAAGTCATGCAGGTGACCGAGTTTGGATCACTACCATACAGCAGTGAGCTACCTAGCTAGATTTAAATTGTGGGACCCAGGCACACTTCCCACATCTCCGGTCAAAGTCAGCTTTCTACTGACCTCACAGTGGGGCAAGACTTTTGGAATCCACCTTTCTTCCTACTCTCAACAGTGTGTTGGTCTCTGGGGGAAGAGACCTGGGTGTAGGAGAGAGAAGGAAACTAGGACATGCATTGTCTCTACTCTGGATCACTGGAGGTCCAGAATGCTGGATTTCTTATGGAAAAACACATCCCACAATTTAGACTTGATCAATGTGTCTACCACAAGTTACAAGGCATCTGCAAACCTTATGACTAAAAGCCCACACTACAATTTATCAAAAAAAGGAAAGGACTGCTAATCACCTACATTGTGATTTGAAAGTAAAATCAGTGAGTGGCATACGAAAATTTTTTGCATTTTTTGCTTTGCAGGTTGGTCTACATAGGAAAGAGTGAAGAAAGGATTAAGCAAACTATTATCATTCTATTAGCATCACTCAGTGTGACATATATACAGTTTTCTCATATGACGCAGCAAAAGTTCAGGGCTACTCAGTATCTCTTCCTCCTCTATCCTAGTACGACAGATGCCACAAACTAATTGTCATCCAAGTCTTATCAAGCACCAGTTATTTGGTCTTTCTTTGGCTGATTATGTTTAGATAGAACTTGGCTTTGGTTTTATCATTTTTTGTGACAAAAGAGTGGAAACATGCAGAGAATTACATATAGCAATATTTCCAAAGGACTACAAATAGAAAATCCTTTAGACATGTCTTCAAGCTGTGGAGTTCATTTTCTGCTGTGAAATCTCACTGGTTTTGGAAAAAACCTTTTCTCTTTCAAAAGAATAAATATATTTGCAGCTTGTGACATTTAACACTCAAATAAAATTGTTTGAATGCAAGTATATAGGTTAATTTTCATCATGCAGACACTTGTAATTTTCCTGAAGAGTTAGTATCTTGCCATTTTGTACAATAATAAGAAAAAGTGGAGAAAGAACAGGATGAGCTAGCCCCGTTCAAGTTCCAAAGGCACACAGAAACAGAAAATGTAAACCAATTTATTATCATTTTATGTACATAGCTGTCATGTTATGTCACCACACTTCAAAGTAATGAATTGCCAAAACATATTACGTAAGAACTTGAAAACTATAGCACATTGCCTTTGATATGGTAGACCCTAAAGGCAATATCACAGTATGCATTTTCTAGCACAGATATTTGCTCTGCAATAAAACAGGAACAGCAAAAGCTCACAAGGCCTTGTGTTCTTTGGTTTCCTGGAGTTTGGCAGGCTGTTCGTCCACCTGACACAAATAATCCCAACAACTAGACAATATAACAACAGAACATATGAACTTTTTCTAAGAATCATTTTATCATATGTTACATAAAAATATTTGAGGGCCAGGGAATGGTCTGACTGAAAGTTCAGTTCATGATTATTTACAATGCAGCATACGTTAGTCTAAACAGATTCTACGAACAGCTTTGCCATCTGTTGTTTAAAAACACAGAAAGAAGGAAGGGAAAAATGAGTTCCATTTGCTTCAGACAGCTATGGGATGGTCAGGCTAGAATATTTGGCACAGAAGATGTTTAGAATTGAAAAACGGTTTACATCTGGGCTCTGCTCACAGCTTATTTAACTCATCTGTAGCTGCCTTTGTCATCTCAAGCACTAAGCAGTCCTCCTGTGGGCTCACTGTGGCTCACTGTGGCTTATCCTGGCTACCAAGAGAGGGGCCAAGGCTGCCCCGGACCCTCCGTGGCTGTGACAGGCAGTCCAGGGTAGGAGTTTCTGCAAGCAAGGCTTCCCCTGCAGACACAGTCTGCCAGAGCTAATCCGGCTGCCAAGGCAGCAGTCATTTCTCCCGGCAAAAACAACACCAGGGAACAGGGCTCCTGCATGCTAAGTAGTAACCAAGTTCTCAAGTCAAAGTCTCTTTTTTCACCTCACAGGACTACAGTCTGGCAGGCTAGGATGGCATTTGGATTTTCAACTGAAGCAATTTTTGGGACCTATGTGCTGTGGGACGGTGAGCTGTAGCTGCCGCTGTCATTAAAAGTGCTGATCTTGGCTGCGTCTGGGGATGGGGGACCCAGCTGAAACTGCAGCTGGGGAGGTTTCAGCAGTGGCAGAGCCCTCCACATCAACGTCACAAGGCGATTTGGCGTTGTCAGTGCTGATACAACATCATTTGCATTTGTACTGGAAGAAAACCTAGGACTGGAAGACATAGTACAACCAAGATGGATATTTTAGACTCATGAAATAGCTTCCCGTGGACTCCTGTCTGAAGAAAGCAGTTTTGATATCTCCGTGTGAAAGGCCTTTTATAACTACGATTTTCATTAATTTTCAGAGATATTTGTGTTGGTGAGGCATATTCTACACTTGAGGAAAGCCAGTCAGTTATGCATGTCTTCCCCTGCACTTTATGATTATTACGCCATCAAGGGAATATGATGAGGATTCAATATCTTACATAAATTTGCCAGAATACACAATACACAAACCTTCTTGCAAAGTTAATAAAATCTCTCTGGCTACCTTTAAATTTACCTAGCTTCTAACTAACTTAGAAATGTAAAAAAATCAGAACATTCAGTGAAATAAAATCTGTTTGAGACACTTCCTGGAGACTTTGCTCACATAAATCGCCATGCTCTTCCTTACAGACATTTTTCCTCAGGTGATAGGTACAATAAAGACAATAGTTTTCATAGATCAAATAATTCAAGTGTAAAGCAATGAAAGTTACTACTACAAGTTTAAACTATTCCTCGTACTATTTTACAGACCTAGGAAATCAGGATACTGATAAAAAATAGAAAATTATTTGAACCTTTGACCAAATATTGAACTGTTGCCATATAGATGTTTTTCAAGATGAAAACTAAGTTTAGTAACTTCCTGTCATGAATCTTTTCCCTCCCTCCCCCCCTCCATTTTTATTCACTTGCTGACCTGCTTGGCTGTGGTCTAGACTGAAAATAAAATCAAATGATATACAGGCCTACACACAGGCCAACATTTCTAGCTCAATTTTTGCAGAAGAATTCGGATGCTAATTGAGATAAGATTTGGCAAAGTCTCTCTGTATCTAGGCTGAAATGAACTGTCAAACTTAACAAGTTTAGACCAACACCAGTAATACCGGGCAACAAACGTGGAAGAGCATGAGGGACCTTCAAATCCCTACAGTGATGTGTTTGCACTACTATTCACCTGGGAAATTAGCTTGTGCTAGCGTAGCTCCTTCCCCCCCCCATCTGTATTAAGGTAGGTCCATACTTGGTCATGACTACTACTTGGTGTGTAGGTAGTAGAAGCATGCACTTGTGTGAAAACCACATAAATGTGGTGTAAGACATGCCTAGCTAAAGAAAAACAGCTTGGTGTAATTCTCTTGTAATCATTGAACATTGACTTGGACGGAGCTATACCTATTAACCCCGTGAAATGGTCTTAGTTTATGATATTTTGTTCCTGAGACTGAACCATTCCACAGAAGAGCTAAACAGAAAACCTGCAAGACATTGCCAGTGCAAACGGCAAAGCACAACTGGCTTTCCAGGGATGTTTGGGCTCTGGAGTAAGGCTGTGAGACAAAAGAGCAGAGGCATTGCCTCATTTGCCTTTGGCCCCTCTAAGGCCTACACAGAAAACCCCCATATAAGACAAGCGATCTGAAGGTAATGAGTTAGATATTTTTGCATGCAGACTGAGCCCATAAATTAAACCAGACTTGTATTTTTATACTGTGTTAGTATAACACATTATTGTGCAATTATTGACTTACAACGTTCTCATCCAAAATTCAGCATTGCTTGAACCTGGAATAAAAAATATGTCTCAAACCCAGCTGGACTGGAGAGTTTCTCCTTGCACCTATATGCTGGGTAAGTTCTATAACTGTGTTAGCCTGTTCTGCACATTTTCATAGACTTTCCTATTTATTTTAAATATTCTATTTTTCTTTTCTTAGCTCATTTCTAGACCATTTCAGCCTTTTTTACCCCATTTTGACAGTTTAAGCAGGACCTGAGGGATGTCTTAGCCTCAAATAGGAAATCTTTGCTGAAAAATCTGTTCAATAATTAGGATACATAGCACTTTGTTTTTCAGCTGGTGTAAAAAGGCATTACTCCTTTACAATCATTTCAGATATCTGGTGTTAACAGAGAACTATTTGCACTAACTTCAAAAGAATTAAATTAGTGTGGCTTTGTTTTAAAACATGCTGTTCTTTTGAAGTTGTCATATATACCCCTACCAAAAAGAGAAAAATTTAAGCATCTGGCATTTTCTCCCTATTTTCTTGTCTAGAAAGATGAAATCCTCAAATCGTTGTGTAACCCATGTAACTTCTATTAGACACAATCATTACCTGCTACAACGCTTTGCCTGCAACACATCTTAGAGTTTGGATGAGCGATCGGCCATTTAAACACATGGTATGAGTAGGTGTGCCAGCTCTGATCCTGGCCTGAGGTCACCAACATGTGTTTTAGATTTCCTAGCCAGATTGGGTATTGTGTTGTTGGATTCTTGACTTTTTGCTTTCCAATGGAACAGACAATCACAGGATAAGAGATTCCTTCGAACATCGCTATCCTCTACTTGTCTCTATCTAGAAAGTTTGATTGTTTTTAAAACACACCTTTTTCAGATTTTTATCGAATTTTAGAATTCTTACATGTGACATTCTTACATGTTCACAGTCTTCTTCTGGAGATTCTTCTATTGTCTGGTATTTGTTTGAACATGACAATCATTTTTATATCCAAAACCTTTTTTATTCATATATCTCCACCTAATTTCTAAATCTTTCTTCTATAATCACATGCGCTCAAACAGCTCATACAGCTCCACTTCTTTTAATGATTAGTAAGAGAAATGAGATGTAGTGCTTTTCAGATGTCAGTTTGTCTCCGAGTTTTCCTAGCTTTTTGTGTAATTTGCAGTCAATGGATATCTGGCAACAGCTCCATCATTGAACAAATTAATGAAACAATTCAGGTGTAGTGGTCCAAGTGAGGGAAGATGATGCTGTTCTATGATATGAAACCTGTGCTTCTACAATGCTCCCGTGTTTTGAAGAATCACAAAATAAAGAAGAGAAGGTACTTAGGAAGGTCATCTAGTCCATCTGCCTGCTGCAAGGCTTGGTCTGTTACACCTATGGCAATCCTGCAGATGTTTGTCTGACCTTTTTGTAAAGGCATCCATTGAGATCCACAATAAATGGTTCATTATTTCTCTAATGCAAGTGTACATCCTTGCATGAGCACACACAAAGGAGTGCTTGGTGAAACTTCAGACCTCTGTATCCCTCATGTATTAAATAGCTAATTTTTCAAACTCTTTTATATGAAAGCTACAGCACTTTAAAAAGCACAGTTCTAACAGATGGCCATTCTTCCTATGTGAAGAAAGCAGTGGACAACAGCAACAAGTTAGTGAAAGAGTTAATAAAATTAAATGAAAAGAGAAAATGACTCTCCAAAAGCGAGTAAATGTGGAAAGCAACTAGGAGTTCAAAGCTGGCATACAAGAGTCTTTTTCATTAGATTAACAACTAATTAGTGATGGCTGTGCTGACCAGACATAATGGGCCAGATTCTCTTCTGGATTCAGTTGTGTTGGTCAATACAGTTTAGACTATTTATACAACTGGTTCAGCATTTAGCTCCACATATAAAGAGAAAAATGGGCTTGATATATTATGTCTGGCAGACCTCATTTTGAAACATTTTTCTTTGAAATTCAACATATTAAAGATGAACAGTATACATAATAGTAGTAAGTACTGCATTCTTCACATTATCACTTTGGAAACAATTTCATGTCATGAATGACTGATAGGGAAATATCAGGCAAACTCAGCAGAGGAAAAACACCAATAAAACCAATTACTCCTGTCAGAGCAAGTGGGATTGGTTCCAGTTATTTATAGTTTAGATTCACTCAGTGCACGTCTAATTTAGAGTCAGACCTTTCCATCCTGTGCTATGCTTCTGGATTCTTTGATTCTTTATATCAGTTGTGATCATGACAGTGTAAAGAAATGGAAGATCATGCCTTACTTAAAACAGACATTAAGTTCTGATTTGTGTTTGTTTACCACTCTACAAAAGTGACCACTCACAGAAATGTCCCAAGGGAAATGCAATACAGTTATAGCTCAGACACTTCTTTCACATTAAGTCAAGAGATTTAAATCAAAAATCTTTAATGGAAGAAAAAGGAAATATTTGCCATTCAAAGCTGCACACTGTTATTCCTGCTTTGACACTCTGTGACTGCTCCATGACTTTTCAACAAATGCTTTTCATTTCTGATGCCAACGACATCTGATAGTAAAATATCATGTATGACAAAAGCCTAATGCTTTACAGAAAATACATCTACAAGTTGATCTAAAATAATTACTTTCTGTTCCTATATATCACAAATCCAGTTGATCAAAGCCTACAGCACGTCCCTATTAATTTGGAAATATACCTAACCAGAACATAATTGTGGGTAGTGAAAAGATGGGTGGCTGTGGCTGGCCTAAAATTTGTTGTCAGCAGGAAGAAGATTGTCATTCCCTCTCTTTGTCGTGTCTCGCTGGCTTCCTGTCTTTTTTTTGCTTGTTATCTCCAGTGAGCTGCTGCTGTCACTCTCAATTCACTTTCTGCTCAGTTCTTTGTTATCTGATGGATCTGTCTACACATTTTCCCAATATGACTTTTTTCCCCTCCTGAACCAGAGATGTTATCACTAAGCCTACACTATGAAAGAAAGCCTACGCTGAACTTAAAATATGTAAAGAAAGAAAGTGTAAGTTTTATACAATTCCACAACAATGCTCGTGCCCAAATACTCTGGCTGTCTGAGGAAAACAGCCTTTTTTCTTTTATTTTTCCATGTAAATTAAAGAAGCAGTGATAAGCTATGAAAGCACATATTTATAGGCTCCAGGCCTTACGTCTTAGTCCTTGCAACTGCTGGAAAGGCCAGGCATAACAGGAGTACTCCACTATATTCAGAATAATATGGTACGTAGATGAGGAAATGCTAAGGGAATATTTGGCCCTCCACTGTCTGTATGAGCCAGTTTGCAAAGTGCTCCTGAATCAGAGGATATGGTTTGTCCTGCCTTCAGTGCTAGATTTTCACAGGATTATCCACCGTAAGGGGACACTCATGTTTCAAAACATTTATTGTGTGTGTGTGTACACGTGCATGTTGACGTGCTGTTTCAATTACATTATCTCCACCTGACCTGACATAACAGATTGCTCTGTAATACAGCTCTGTAGACATTTAGGGACAAAATGGGAGGATCAGGGTCAGAGTGCCTTGTTCCTTCCCCAGGGGAGCAAAGGAAAAGCTATTGTACCATTTTATACCCTCTGGCTACAGACAGGGTATGTTTAAGTACTTTGCTAAATTGCCTTTAACATTTGGGCTAACTGAATGAGTATACAGTGCCAGGTGAGTGACAAAAAGCTATCCTTGGTAACTATTCTTACAATATGCAAGTGTCTTAACTCTATAATTTCTCCCAAGGCTAAGAAAATTTCAGAACCGAGGGCAACTTTTTAGTGTGCTTAGAAATTGTACAGGTTTTGTTATAAAAGCAACTTCCCAGAAGTACACTAGAACAAAAAGTGTATTATCAGTGGTGTCCCTGCCTTTATGCACCCTGCTTTGGTGCAGGACAGAGGATGTTTATCAAGGCCAGCTTTGGTGAAGGACCCCAACTCTGTAGGCTCCTCTTATTGCCAGGGGAGATCAACTTCCCAAACAGGGTTCCTAACCTGTCTGAAATTGCCTCCAGCAGAAGTCTTGCTCTCGCCGTTGACTTCTAGACAGAACTAAAGGAAATCAACCTTCTTTTGACAACGTTGGTCTCTGCTAATTCTCCACATAAGTGTTAAGTGCCTCAAATGCTCTTCAGCAATGCGTCATTGGTTTCAGGTGTGTTAGAGATTACACTTATTTCAGATTGTCAGACCATGAGCAACAGCTGATTGATCATATGAGGCCTGAACCTGGACAGAAGCCAATAACAGAAGGAGAATATAGGGACTGGGTAGCCATATAGTAATGTTTTCCCAGAATCTGTCACCTGAGCTTCAAACGATTCATGGCTCAGCAAAACACAAAATGATGAACAGTTTATACTTCTTTAAAGATCAGTCCTGGAAAACACTGTGACGAGAGCCCTCTCTCTGATCTGCCAGTTTCCCTGTTAACAGCCTAAAGCTCACCTATGGGGGTGTGCCTGCACATATGCCCTGGCAGGACGGGAAGAGACTATTTGAATCATGATGGATGCAAGCTCAGTGAATTGCCTGCATTGCATGAAGCGACAAAAAGGCATTATAAAAGTGAAGAATTCAGATCATACTTTGGCTGTTTTACAGGAAGCTCAGTCATGACGTACAGTAAGCAGTGTGCTATGTTGAGAGCGTCTCTAGAGGGAAAGTTATTTCTCACTGCTAAAATGCAAAAGAAAGTTCTTTGACCACTCCTGGAGTGAGTTGAGTGGCAGTGTGGAAAGTCCTTGCACTGCTTCTGGAATGATGAGCTGACAGTACATCACCCCTAACAGACATCTGTGGCAAAGAACCCTTAGCACTAGTGTCATAAATTTTTGCTGTTGCCCAAGTCAGCTGGAAATTTTCTGCCTGAAAGTTGATTTTAATGTTCTTTAAAAACAAATGAACAAAAAAAATCATATAAAAGACAGACGTTTGCTATCACAGGAAAGTGGTAGCTTTACTACCTTAAAAGAATGCTAGCTTACTTTTTGAAACACTACATACTTTTATCAGTGAGAAACAGACACTACAACCACTCTTTCTATAGTTTGCTCTGAGGTGAGAGATGGTCCTCACAGTGCCTTTTCCAATATACATCAAACACATAAGCACATTCTTGAAGTATCCTAGAAGGTGACTGTAGCTAACAACACCAAACAAATGGAAAAAGAGGTTATTTTTCAAGCAGAAAGAATAAAGAAGGAGTTATAAAAACTAAAGCATTAGTTTTTAAACTAAAGCAGGGAAACTTAGAGAAAGAGCACCATTTGAAACTGACAAATAAATGTATATAGCTGGAAACTGTAATAAATTGTGAAAGCAGGGTATACCATTTTCTTTCCATTGCTTAATACAAAAAAGTCGATGTTGATAATATTACAGAATATTACACTGTGACCAGAACTAACATTTCTGAGCTTTAATGTACTATTCAATTTCACTTTTGTAATCTCTGTAATGACTTTAGGTGCCATTCATGCTGTTAACCCACACACAAACCAACCACAATATTTTTTCAAATTATGGTCCACAGACTGTCTTTGTTTCACAGCATTTAAGTAAGCAAGCAAAACTCATAGCTTTCCAGGATTTTTCCACAACTGCCTATTCATTTGTTTACCATTTTCACTTGCCATCAACAACATCTTTGTTTAGTGGAGTAGACTGGGGATAGGGTGGTAGCTAATTCCTGAAACAGCATTTTCATCACACTTGATGCAAGTACACACACAAATCTCTGATCCCATGCAGCTGAAGCTTTCATGTTCAACAATCATCAAATTCTAGTTTAGGTCACTTAATAAAACATAATCCTTGTCTTTTTTTCCAGTGTATTTACTACAGTCATGAACAGACGAGATAAAGCATTCTTGTAGAAAAGCTTTTGCTGTATTTGTACTGTTTGATGTATGAGAAAAATGTATCTTGAAATAACAGAGAATTACTTTTAAAATAACTGTTACATGACAGGAAGGAGAAATCCACAATATACATAATGACATCAAAAGACAAAAGTGAATTTCATTTGTTACACATACCTTTCCCATATGGAAATCAGGTTTTCATGGTACCTTAAAGCCAGATTCTGAGGACCACTTGTGAAAGGACTGATCTCAGTTGAATAGCTAGGATTATTTGCATACAGGGAGTCACACATGCACAAGATATATTTATATATATCTGTACATAAATCATTTTGGGTAGGCTTCATTACCTTCCAACGGGAAAGCCAAACTACTGCCAATACAACATTACACTAAACCGCTACTATACGGGTGGCAAACGCTACCTTTATTACAAAAAGACACTTCAGAATATTTTAAAGCATTAGCATTTTTATTGTGAGTGCTTGCTGTAGCCTTTCCTCTACGAAAACACTTTCCCTATACACTATCAGACTCATTTCTGAAAGTTTCATCAGACAGCATGAAAAGGTATTAAAAAAATATATTTTTAATTTCTTGAGTTGTATAATTTTGTGTTTTTAAAATCTGGTATTGCTGGGACATTCCAAGGCTAAAGGTGAACATAAAATCCCACTGGGAACATGGAAATCTCTTCTTTCCCAGAAAGAGAATCTGTATTGGCAGAGTAAAGAGACAGGACATGTTTTTCCCTTGTGTTGCTCAAGGATAATATATCACTAATAGGTGGTTTGGGGCTGTTGCAATTTAAGGGAGCAAAGGGAAGACATTTTTTGCCAACATATTTGAAAATACACTTGTCCAATTAGGAATCTGGGATGTTATTTACAACCACATAAAAGTTTAATAAAGAAAATGTGCACATGCAATAAGTAATGGATGGAATCATAAGAAAAGTATGTCTAGCACAATACCAAGACTTACGATGTTTATGTCGTCAGTATAAAATTGTATAAAAGTGTTACTACAGGTGTTTCTGTTATTAGTCTGATTTTTATCAAATCAGAAACACCTAAATTTTGTATACAAATCTACATTCCAAGTTGAATCTTTTCAATATTAGGAAGCACAGGCATTAATAAGTTAATAAAAATGTAAGTTGAAAAGTCCAGTATAGAAGAATTCAGAGATAACAAAACATTATTATCTGCATCTCTGTTTTTCCTATTTTGCACGTCATGAGTGCAATGGATGGGACATTATTCTGGAAGCTAGGAACACATTTCTTATCTTGATGCTGACTCTAAGTTCGGCCTTGGGCAAGTCAGTCAACATCTCTGTACTTCAGTATACTCAACAGTAGAACAGAGATAATAAAGCTGTATATACACTGTAAATCCCTGACAGCTAGATCATAGCATCCTAAAGAAATACTTTTGGAAGGGATTAAAAAGCTCTGCAATGTTCTCCAAAGCTTTCTATCTTACTGTCCCCCTATAGATGCAGCCCCCACATTTCTCAAGTACTGCAAAAAGCCACAGTTAACTACAAGTGCTGTGCCTCACAGTTGACTATAAGACCTCAGATAGAAGTCTTTGCAGTGCCTAGTAGTGAGGTTTTAACCAATTGTCTGTGGTATCAAGAAAAAAAGTCAAGACATTCCAATCCAGCTATAAAAGGAGTAGCTATGCCTCTGAATTTAGTTTGTGCAGTTTGATCTGGTTCCCCAAGTTTCCATTCTGCATCTGTCCTCACACAAGAACCCTGAGATCAAGTGGATGTGCTGTAACCTTGGGATCCCTTCCCCAGCACTTGTCCCCTAGCCTTCCAGCTCTTCCTTCGCCCTTACCTCTCACTCTTCCATTTTCTTTTTGGATCTCAGGACCAGCAGACAGCGCAGTGCAGAGCCATCCTGGGCAGTGCAGAGCCATCCTGCCAAGAATAAGGGTTGTCTTCTTATATGAGCCTTGGAATATACTTATTTCCTTTACTAATTTTGCATGAAGAACTTAGCATAAATGGAAAATATGATTACCTTCTCTCACAAGAGTGCTGTGAGTATTAAATAGTTAATGACCATTAGGCTTTGTTAAGTATCATTTTGCAATTTTGATTTCTCAGTTCTAAAATATTATTCTAGTAGGTATTGCATCTAATTATCAGTCACCCTTGACTGGAGGCTAGATCACATATTTTAGCTGAGCTAGTATTGCAGAATCTCCTTTATCTCAGAGCAAAGCTGTTACCTAATTTGGGATGAAACAATTAAGCACTGAATGTTCTTTTCATGTCCATTTACAGACTTCATTCTTTGAATCAAGTCTTTCTGGCACGGAATTCCTTTACAAATATGTCGTTTGAACTTCCAATGAACCTCGGGAACTTACGTGATCGGTAACAGACTGATACTACTACCACCATGACATCAGCACAATATTCCTTCCGAAGAACTTAAGCTTTATTCTGAGGAACTCTAAAGTGTTTAACTAAGCAGGTGTACTTATTAAAGATGCTTACGATATCTAACAGGAGTAGAAGAGTAAAAGCTTACATTATGTCAATGAGCCCAAAATTGTCTGTAACCTTTATTTTCTTTCACTGGATTAAAAAATCCCCCCCAAATAAAACCTTGCTCAGATATTTTTCACCACTTAAAGATTTGTTGTTGAAAGCACAGCTTCATCCTACTTACATAATACAAATGAAGACCTAGCTAAGTCTTGGGAATATCTTGAAAAGTTCAAGTGTTCATGTCACAGAATTACAAAAATGTATAAATTATTTAAAGAATTATAAGCTTCAAAATAAAAGTGTGGATTCTCTGCATCTTAGCATATTACAGGAATTAGATGACTAAATTACAAACTAGGGAATGTATTTTAAAAGTTACTGAAGAAAAAAGGAAGGGGAAAAACAATTAATATGAGAAGACAACTTGTCCTAATAATTATCATCCTGTAATCTAATTGTAAAATAATCTGACCTAAAATAATTGGAAGAAATTATATAAAAGCTCTTTTTTAAATGGATAATTACATAGTTCACTAAAATTAATTCTTGTTTAGTCTCTTTTTTCTCTTTGAATTTAAAAAGCTTTTCACTTTCAAAGTGTGATTTCTGAACTTAAAATTTTGCTTGATGGGTGTGTCTTATTTACTCAATCACTATTTTCAGATTTTTTCATGGATACTGTTTGCAAACAGCTTAGTGTAATTCCGCTTTAAAACATGTCTTCCATTAAAAAAGAATTTATACATATGTAAAGATATTTCTATTTGTAAATATAATGATAATTTGAAGTACTATTCAGGTAGAATAATGATCAAGGAAAAACATCTAAGAGAACGAAGTCACTGCTTGGCAGAAATCAAGCAGGGCTTGAATTAATCCCCAGTGAGAATCCTTTCATTCTCCTGTGAAGAAGACTAGTTCCAGATCTGAACCTGGCTTTTAAAACTGTCTCCATCTTCTATACTGAGCCAAATAAAAAAAATCAGATGGGTGCTATCCCTAAGCACTTACGGCAAATGTACACTGAATAATGGATCTTTTTGCAGAGACCTTTGTCTTGGCTGCAATAGGTTAATGCTTAAAATGGGAATAGCATGGATACTGCAGCCACGAAGAGGCTTACTTGCTAGGGCATAGCAATGGGCTAACCCCACCTTACGTTTTTCAGGACCCTAGCTCAGAGTGCTGAGCCGCATTGTTTGGAGGGACAAGTCCCTCTGGAGCTAGCTGAAGACTCTCAGCACCATGTTGCCCCGAGTGGTATAGATATGCTCTCACATATTTTACATGTAGATTGGTTGGGGCCCTCTCCTTAAAAACCTCACTGCATTTGGATCTCGGATTGTAGTCTGATCCACAATTAATAAAAAGTGCAATCAAAAGATAGGAATGCTGCATCTCATTTCCATTTGTTCTCCAGATTCTTAGAAATCCCGGACAGATGTTTTAATTCACAACAGAAAGACATATGCAAAACCTAAACCGCAGTGTGTTTCAAGAAGAATATAGAGCACTGTGTTGACCTAGAGTCTTGAGATTGCTTTCATACACTGTGCAGTTGTCATTCCACCAGTAATTTTTTTTGAAACAGTCATCACTTGGAATTCTTCAAATCAAGCCAACAACACTATCCATAATAATGAGTAACGTGTGGTATTTAAACAGTGCGTGTCCTCTTCAAGGCATTTTGCAAATACTAATTCACAATCAGCTGAAGAATAAGAAAATTTTGTACACAATATTTTAATGCATAATCCTTTGATTAATTAATATTTATAGCATCTGTTTATCCCTGGCAGAATTATATGGATTTAAGTGGAATTTCCCCGGAATGATTTTGGCCCACTTTATTTCCCCACCTTTCTGAGAGGTATTAGTACAAATCTGAAACACTAATGTCTGGAACAGTATAATTTTTTTACGCACTGTTTTTTGTATTATGCATTTTAATCTCTTGGATACAGTGCTTTGCAGGTTTAGGACAGATAACTGAAAGCAGTAACATCCAAATGCATCTCGGACCACTGAATATTATCCTTCACACAGCTGATCAGCAACACTACGGGAAATGGGGCCTTACCCTGTGCAGTTCTACAGAGGCCACAACAATTGCAAACTGTGAACATGAGTAAGGGATGAGGAAGGACGGGAAGAAGTATTTGTGCAAAGTGTTCACAAGGACGATTTCTAGCTTTCAAATACTTCAGAAGAGTCAGGGATATTACAGAGCCATAGAATGGGCTGGGATTCTCAAATGTCACCTGGAAACACAACGGGGAAAAGATTACAGGAAAGATTTTATCTCCTGCTTAGCTTTTTTGTGCTCGAGACAGAGAGTCACTGTAGAGAGGTCCCAGGGAAAAGTCTTTGGTGTGGATAACAGATAAGCAGGCTATTCCTTCAGAAGCTCCCAGGAATTCTCAGGAGCATAAACCAAGTAGGCCAAGTTTTAGATTTTGGAGTGTTTTTTTCTGCGTCTGATCTTTATACACTCTGACCCAAAGCAAATGTCAAAAGCTCCTGCTCTGAGGCATGCTGAATACCCCTTGGGCTAACCTAAACTTGCTTTCTTGTATCAGATTTTGTGAAGATAGATTGACTACATGAGCATGAGCTTTGATACATTTTCTGTCCACTCACAAATGCTCACTTTTTTTTGACGTTCCCTTTTGTCACTGAACATATCCCCTTTAAGGTGTGACAGTGATGTGCAGAAACATCAGTTCACTATAGTCTCCACCTGCCTGTACCAAGATCGCCAATGTATATTTCTACCTTTTTGCATTGCCTATATATACAGAGCCTTTATCTGCAATTTTTATTCATTTTATGACCCTGATGATTGCTTTAGAAAGCTTATGAAATCAGTTGATTTATAATTTCAGAGTAACAACCATTAATGACCTGAGAAATAGGCACTTTTTTTCCTTAGTAGAACTGCACTGCATCTCAAATATTTTGTAGTGATATGTGGAATTCTGGGTAAACGATTCCTCTAAATATGTCGTGCTATCTTGGTTAAGCAGTTCTGACAAAAAACAGCATTTTAAAGAAGAATTCCCACTTAAGTAGTGCACCTCTGGCTTTCTATAAGGTGGTTTGGCATTGCATTGCCAAACATTTTGCTGTTCTCAGTGATGAAAACAGTCACCTGGCAACTGAAAGAAGGATAAAGTTCAAAAACAAGATACCAAGTAGGAGGCATTAGTAGCTTCACAAATACATATAAAGAGTTCAGGCTTCCTTAGGAATTACCACAGATCCTTTCTTTTCTTTCGTATTTCTTTTTGTCATAGAGAGTGTCCTTACAAGCATGTATAGTGATATGGGGAAAAATCTGTTCAATCTAATTTCTGCCTAATAATTTCAAGATTCTCATTAGTGCAGGTTTGTTCTAAAACCAATATGGAACGTATTAGCTCAGCAGTATAGAAGCACCAAAATAACAAGAATAAACATTTTGTGAGTATTACTCTACATTTTTAACTGTATATTAAGCAATTTTGCCCTCTACATTTTGCAAGTTCTTGCTTAATTAAGAGAATATAAAATAGACAATTTGTAAGTAAATACTGTGTTTCAGTGTCTTGTTGCATCATCCTTCAGATGGAGCATTGCCTGCTTAACCTTCTGCAGAATCTGGTATACGTTGATTTTTCCAACTTCTGTTCTCAGATCACTAAATCATGAGGGGGCCTACTTCAGCAAGGTAAAAAACCCAGACATGGTCTTTTTCTGAAATCTTTCAAACACAACTGAACATTAAATAAGGGACAGGCAGTCATTATAGCACCACAATTTCCCTGGCTTTTCCAGTGAAATAGCTAGAACTTTCACACTGACTTCAGTTGTCAAATTAGAGCACAGAAATTCTTTTCCTTTGTAGTTGTTACATGACTTAGTAACCATTGCAAGATATTTATATCCATACTTATCCTGAAAGCATCTCTTGTTCCATTCCAAACTAGCAACACTTAACATTGTTTCATACACTAATCTTTTTTTATCCCTCCCTGTTAACTGCTCAATCTAACCAAGCTGATTGAAGATTTTTTTTTTTTTGCACCAGTTGAGTTTCTTTCTCCTCATTCTTCCACATAACTGAGACAACAGGTAACCATGAGCAACCTTCAAACATTTCTTAACTAACAACATTTTTGTATACCTGCCAGCTACTGCTAGTTCCAACAAAGGCAATTATTCTTTTACGGCACAGAAAAAATAACGTACAAATCTTAGCTATACAGCAGATAATAAATTTATGAAGAACTGTTTGCAGTTCAAAAGACCAAATGAACTTTAAAAGTTTCATGAACATTTAATTGAAGTTTGGCTGACACCTTGGTGGTCTGCTTTCAGTATTTGCCATCTAATCTTGAATATTCGTCATATACATGTATTTAGGAGATGCCAGGCAAATAAGTATGTAAGGGCTTTGTGCTCTTTCTTCATTGTCACTTTTTGGTGATAGTCCTGTTCCTGCAGCAAGACACTACACCTGATCCTCTTGCCAATAAATCTACAGTACTCCAGACACAGAATCTTTTTTTTTTTGCATCACATATTTGACAGTACAAAAATGTCAGAGGTCCACACGTGGCATAAAAAAAAGAACTTCACCAATGAAGAAAAAAATAGAAAGACGGAACAGAGCTTGTACCCAGATTTGACTGAAATTTAGATGAAGTACCTACAGAAAGTAACTTTTCCCTGTGGGAAGTTAATGACTCTGAAGTGTTTCTCTCTCTCTTTCAGTACGATCTGTGGAGAGAGTTGATGACAATATTAGTTTTAATTTAAATACCTCATTCAGGTGCCTCAAATCCAGTAAGATGAATCAAGGCTTTGATGATTTTCTGTTGCTCATGTTATAAAGCAAGTTTTGGAAACACAGTTGGATTTCTCTCCTTTGACAAACTACACAGGGTCAGGCCTTCAAAAGAGCTTAGGTCTTAGCTTCTAACTGCTCCAAACCAGTATTTGTCAAGCTTTTCACAGATTTTCCAAGTAAGGATTTTCAACACGTCAACCACTTCATATGCTGAATTCTCATCAAAAAAATTAATCACTCCAGCTTCTGAGCATTATCAGAGTTCCTCTGGAAATATGGTCCTGATTCTAAGAGCTAAAAATACAATCCTTAAGATCTAGGTCCCTAAGATGATTTGTTTATAATATAGCAAATGCTTATAAGGCAACTGTATACAAGTTGGAAGTCCGTATATGCATATGAACTTTTATTTTAGGTAACAAAGCTCTGTATTCTTATTAGAATTTTTCCGTCTGCACTAGTCTAAAATAAAAATCTTCTGGAATGTTTATCTTGAAAGAAAAAAACTCAGCGACTTTCCCCCCTTCCTCCCCTCAGTGGTCTGTCTACAGATATTGTTACAATTCAACATAACCTTTTAGATCTTTAAAATGCTAGAGTTGCCTTAAGAAAGATCACAGTGTTCCTCGCCTCAAGCACCTTGACAATGTTGATTGCACAGCTCGACACTCTGTTCTGCATCCAGGAAGAGCGCGTAACAGAGGAGCTGCCATCATTCACCAGTGTGCATGCAGAGTGTACCTGCTACAGGCACCTGCTTGGACACAAACAATAGCTCGGTAACCCTGCTTACTGTTTTCTCCACATATACACATACGGTAAAAAAATAGAAACACTAGTGCCAGCCCAGACATGTGTTTCTAAAGGTCAGTTTAATTCCTCAGAAGTAGTTGAAAACGTGCCAGTTGAAAAGATGCCTTTCCACCAGGTCTTTTTGCTCTTGTGAACAAATGTTTCTCAATGTTGAATACTTACATAAAGGGCAAGTTCTCCCCTAAGAACTGCACAGTGACTTTATTAGTGATATTGGGCTCTCACTCCATATATAGACTTTTTCATTGCACAGAAATAACAGCTTAAGTATTAAGCTCAATACATTTAATGAGAAATTGGGGACATGTCCTTTTTTTCCACAGTATAAATGTGGAAGTAAATGGTGGTGTTATCTCCTTTAGCACAATTTAATGCTAGCATTTTAGCAACTTCCATAGCATCAGCTGTCTGTCCTGCTGTCCAGTAAATACACGTTATAGAGGTACAAAGGGGATGTGGAGACCCAAGATGAGCACAAGCTGGTGAGGTGTTGTGTAAAGGACAGAGGCACCTCATTTTGTCTCAAGCTTCACATTGATGCACTAAAACTATGCCTGCGTGTGAGCATGGGGAGACAACAAGCACAAGCTATCAGCAGTGTAAATATGGAAGTTGGTAATCTCATCTGCTTGGCATGTATGAGAAACAAGCAAGCTGTGGGCTGCTCCAAGAACATGGTTAACTCAGGAAGAAGTCAGACTGACTTTGAGTCTGTTTCTGGGCAAAACATAACAATGGTGTTATCAACAGTAACAGAGCAGGAGCTACATATCGCCCATTCTTGTATACGTTGGATGCCAGTGCATTATAAACACATTAATTCATAAAGACAAAGAATTGTATTAGTTTTTATGAATATACTCAATGGAATCTTTTTGAAGAATCAATATTTTCTGCATGATTTTGCTACAGATCTTTTTTCAAAACGTCACACCTTTCAATTAAAAAAAAATGAGGAAAATTTATCTTTAATGAAAAATGATTATTTTTTGTTTTCATTGGATTGTTACTTTTTTGGCAATTACCAGAGCTTTCTAAGAAGCAGATATGCATAAAAGATGTCAGGACAAGCAGCAGAACATATGAAATATCTGTACTAATAAGAATACCTCTAAATCTAACCTTTATGTATGAAGGGGTTAAGAAGAAAAGTTCATACTGAACTACTGCCATTTATCCAATGGCTAATAAGTAAATATGCCAACAGAATATCAACTACAGGAAATAAGTGTCATTGGATTTAACAACATAGATCTTCATATCAAAGGCTAAAATGGGCTACATATTGCATAAGATTCTTTTTTTGATGTGAAACTCTTAGAAGTAGTAGTGTATCTCTAATTAAACTTACATAACAGTGAAAGCAAGGGCTAATGAATTGCAAAGAAAATAATCATATTAAACTATTTACTAACATAATCATATGGATTCTCAGGTATCATAGCTGATGGGCAGGGGACTGGTTTGAGACATATTAAAACATTTCTTTGCTGACTGAGTTTCATACCAAACAGAATTGAGAATAATTCCAAATGGGTATTATTCCACTGTTGCAAAGTATTGGAGAAAAGGGCTAGAATGCACACTGTTTTGCATAAAGTGGTGTAACAGCCACTAAGAAGTACCTCTTCTAAAGTTTTAGGTATCTTCTTTGCACATTGCATGAATACATCAAGTTTTACAGATCATTGCAAGCTGCAAAGTTTGGAACCTAAAATTTCTTAATCAAGACTGGAAGCTGCTGAAAGGAGAGGGTTGAATTCTTCACTCTGCTCAGGTCTCATTCTCTCTAAAACTGTTTCAAACACTTTATGAAGTAGATATTCAAGCCAGGCCAAGGCATTTCAGTCCACAAAGACCAAAGAAAATCAACAGCACTTATACGTCTATACCACTGAAATGTATTTAAAATTCTGTCTGTAGAGAAATAAGATATTTTTATATGTCACAAGCATATGTGTGACATAGATGAATACACGTATTTACTGTGTGCAAGTAACTACTACCTAAATGACTGCAAATGGCATGACATCAAACCAGGTATGCTTCATGCACTGTGACAAGCTGAGTGAGGAACCTAAGACCCAAAAAGCTTCAGGGTGATATCCTTCCATTCCTCTTTTGACACCTGCAGCTAATGACACTGGTTTGTACAGTACTTCTCTGAGTAAAGTAGCTTTTGTCAGATGCATAGAAGTGCACAATTCATTCAGTCTAAAGGTTATGTGACCTTCCGATCATTTGCAATTCAGAAGATCTCAGCAGAAGTGTTGTGGAAACAAGAATATCAAGAAAAAAGGAAACAACAAAAAATGAAGAAAAAATTATTGTTCTTCTATACTGAACAAATGTGGAGGGATATAGTTGACACTTGCACAAGATAATTACAAAGAAATCATTTCTCTGACTCAAAACCAAAAGATTTCATCTGTTTGTAAATTTAAAGGATGCTAACCTAATCCATATATACATTCCCCTTCGAATTTCTCATCCTTGCTCAACTTTATTTTCTTATGCATTTATAGAATATACGTCTCAGAAACTTTGAAACAAAGCAAGCATTATCATTTCTTTGGAGGCCTTTCTACCTTCTTCTCCCTCTGCCTTTTTCTTCTTGTTATTGTTTTCCTATTTTATACATATTTCTGAACCCGTGGACACTCTGTGCTACAGTTGCGTGACACACAAGGAAGCATGCAAGAGGTGGAAGGTGGGACAGGTGACCCAGGAAGAACACAGAGACACTATTCAAACATACAAGGATGGAGTTGGTAAAGCCAAAGCCCATCTGGAGTTGAAGCCCATCTGGCAAGGGACATGATGGGCAACAAGAAGGTCTTCTACAGGTACATGATTGGTAAAGTGCAGTCAAAGGAAACTGTGGGCCTGATGCTGAATGGGGCAGGGAAGATGGTGGCAAAGGACACAGAAACACCCAAGATACTTAATGCCTTCTTCACGTTAGTCTTTACCTGTAAGACTGGCATTCAGGATTCCCAAGCCTCTGAGACCAGTTAGAAAGTCTGGAGCAAGGAGAACTCATCTCCAGTGGAGGAGTATCAGGGAATATTTAAACAAACTGAACAGACACAAGTCCAAGGATGCACCCATGAATGCTGTGGAGGAAGGCCAATGTCACTGCAAGGCCAGGCTTGATCATCTTTGAAATTTCAGTAAGGTGACTGGAGGAGGTTCCTGAGAACTGGAAATGTCACTTCTGTCTTCAAGAGAGAAGAGCTCAGCCTTACCTTAGGCCCTGGAAAAGAGATGGAACCCTTGCAGCAAATACAGCAAGCACAACGGTTTCCTCGGTTGCATTAGGAGGAGTGATGCCAGCAGGTTGAGGGAGATGATCCTTCCCCTCTACTCAGCACTAGTAAGGCTGCATCTGGAGTACTGTGCCCTGCTCCAGGCTGCCCAGTACAAGAGAAACATGGACATGCATGAGAGAGTCCAGTGAAGGGCCACAAAGATGATTATCATCACGATTCCCTCTCAGGGAAAGGGTAAGGGTAAGAGAGGCGAGATTGTTCAGTCTGGAGAAGAGCAAGATCAGGGGGATGTTATCCATCTGTCTAAATTTCTGATGGGAGGGTGAAAAGAAGACATACTCGGGCTCTTTTCAGTGGTGTCCTGTGACAGGACAAAAGGCACAAAATGAAATGCAAGAAATTCTGCCTGACAAAAACAACCCCACATTTTTACTGTGAGCGTGATCTGTGGCACAGGTTGCCCAGAGACACTGTAGAATTTCCATTCTTGGAGACACCAAAAGCCATCTGGACATGGTCCTGGACAACTGAGTCTAGGTGACGCTGATTGAGCAGGGAGGGTGGACTAGGTGATCTCCAGAGGCCTCTGACTACATTAGTGATTGTGTGATTCTGTGATAGTTGCTTCAGTGCTTAACTCATAGTTTAATATTTTTCCTTATTTTCTTAATTTTGTCTCAGTCCCCTTGGCTGTTATAGAGATGAGTTTCCTAATGCTTAGAGCTGTCTTTTTCATTCTTTGTTTCTCTCCATGAAGAGGCCAGTGACCTTAGACCTCTATGGCTTGTTAAGTAATCTTTTTGTACTAACAATTTACTTCTTTCAGCTTTGAATTAATTGAAACATTCATAAATTTTTCTGCCTCCTTTGTGTGCATCTTTAATAAAAAAAACCCTCACATATTTTCATTTGCAAACAGGGCAGTTAATAAAAACTTCTTCGTGAGCAATAGAAATACCTGAAGAAAGCAAGTAGTGAGCGATCACAGGTTCAGCTCTTGAAAAACCCCTTTTTTGTATCACCTTTGTATCACCTTAGGAAAGGTGGCGCAGAATGGTTCACACCAGCCCTGAGGTGAGGAATAAACAGGCCAAAAAGGCAACCAAGCACCAGTGCTTTTCCCAGCTCTTCCCATCTCCTCGCCTCTGTGCCCGCACGTCTGGGCCCTGCTCCACAGAACAGGCACGCCTCGCAGACGCCGCTTTTCCTGGGTTTGTGTGTAGCCCTGTTGCGCTCAGCACCAGAACCGCAGCCAGCAGCACAAGAGTAAACACACAACACAGTGACACTGTCTATATCAAGAGCACTCTAAGGAATTTTGACATAAATGTTAGCTTTCATAAGAATAACGTAATGCAGTGCTTCTCTTCCCTGCCCTCTGTGATTTGGTGTATCACTATAACTTTTCAAGGTGTTTAGATCATTTGGTATTCACAAAAAACACTTCATGAACAGAAATAGATGATGGCCATTCCCTGCCTGGAATATCAACACCCTTTAGTGATGAGTTACCCTGTAGGAATCCTAACAAGGCAATTCAAAACCTAGATTGAAATTTATTATGAGCAGGTTTCGGTTTCATTGCCTCCTCTAATTCTTTAACATACCTTTATTCATATGTCTATTTATACTTGTGAACATGTCCTGGAATAACTTTGCCACTATACTACAACATCCCCATTGTAAATACTTTCCAGCAGGAACAAGAGAAGCCAGTTTTCCAGCCAAGAAACCAGACTTCAGCAGGAAGTGATCTCAGCAGGCAAATCTTTCAGTTCTGGAGTTATTTGCTTGAGCCAGAAGTCAAATGAGGACACATCTAAGCATACAAACTAGAGTAAATAAAATGTGCTACAAATTAAAGTGAAACCAGTCAGAGGACAGATAAAGTACATTAGGTTCTCTTTCTTTTGTTGACAATACACACTTCTGCAATTAAAATAGTAAACTTTTCAAATTTACATACTGAAGTGATAAAGCACCATTTAACTTTAAAAGTGCTCCAGATATTCTATTTTGATCTAAATACATATGTGGATTAAGCGGTGTGTTAAAAAAAAAGTGTCTCTTTTCAGATGAAGCAGGATTGTAAAGCCTCGTACAATGGCATGAGGCATTGTAAGACATGTGTTGAATTTCTGACAGGAAGCATAGAAAATCTTTTCTTTGCCTGCTCCTTATGCTCCAGACAGTATGTGAAAGATAAGTTACAGAGGAATTTGACAGTGACAAATGGAAGCCTCAGAACATATTCTTATCTTACTAAATTGTGAATGCTCATTTCACTTTTTTGTTAAGGTTTGAGGACAGTTTATGAATCAGGGCTTCGTAAGTATCTGACAATTTTTAAGGATTTCTTTTTTAATACCATGATTACATTTATTGTTCCACAGGGCACCTACATATTCAGTAGTTATGATCACAGAATCACAGAATCACAGAATAGTAGGGGTTGGAAGGGACCTCTGTGGGTCATCTAGTCCAACCCTCCTGCCAAAGCAGGGTCACCTACAGCAAGCTGCACAGGACCTTGTCCAGGTGGGTCTTGA
>Ga0065711_1004763_pt1 | contig 28374 bp, 20 predicted proteins | sample Hoacrofraction12_FD_59098 | JGI IMG/M metagenome (GOLD analysis project Ga0065711, IMG submission 59098) | Hoatzin crop microbial communities from Cojedes, Venezuela - Epithelial fraction 12 v2 (version 2) | ecosystem: Host-associated > Birds > Digestive system > Esophagus > Crop | place... | reverse complement strand
GGGGGGGGGGGGAAGGGAGGGAAAGACAGCATGTTAAATGCAGAATTCTGTGATTCCAAATGCAGCTGTAAGATGTATTTCTTGTTTAGTGCTGAAGAAATAAATCATAACCTTTCAATATGTCTTTGCATCAAAACTATGAAGTCAAGGAGGTAGTGTTTTGTTATCTACGGCCTCCATCCCATTCTCTGAATTAGGAGATACACACATTGTGTTCTACCCAGTATAAAGCAAGGACCATCACTGCATGCTCAGTAAGATTTTGAAATTTCAATCATAAATAACATTAAAAAAAACATGAACCTCATTACACCCCTCATTTTTCTTACAGACAGGCCCCTTTCCCACCCTCTTTTTACTCGTTTTGCCGGGCACTCTCATTTGTACTTCCCTGCCCTCCCCTTCTGCTGCAGCAAAGGGTAGCAGATTCGCAGATCTCTGTAACATACAATCTACAAACACGCAGTAGCAATCAATTAAGTTGTAACGTATTTCACTCCTATTGTGCAATGTTTGCACACAGGGAGATGACAAATGCTGAAGAATTTGGCGTTTCCAGTTTTGTGTTTGACTGAGAGCTGCAATCTGCTGCCAAGGCTCTGATTGATATGTGACGTTTTGTTGCTGTCGCAGACTTTCTTCTCTTTCCAAACCCCCAAAATCTCTGACAGTTCCTGTAAGGAAATCTGAGCTACTCGTGTTTTCCACCTTCAGACAATAACCCCGCGTCAGGATGCCATCATTCGCCAAGCTTCACACTCTGTAAGCACCGTCCCCCCTCCCCAAACACCACACCTGGGGACATCTTCCACTTGGCGAGGCCCCACTCAGCGCAGGCTGCCCTGTCCTCAGGGCACGAGCCTCTGCCTGCCGCACGCTGCGACGCCTTGCTGTGAGCGCCGACTCTGTCCCTCTCCAGGGAGGGAGAGCAGAACCTCTTAGCGGGGTCTCGCGTTGGGAGCGATGGGAGGAGAGCCCTCCGACTCTCCTGTCGGTAGGTGGGCTATTACCGTGCCAGCCTTCTGGCAACTGTCAAGCCCGCTTTCGGTCCAGCAGTAAGTCATGTAAATCGTGACAGGGCCTGGGGTGCCTTTATTCCCCTTTCCCAGGAGGCAGGCTCCTTAATTACGCACAAGCAGGATAAGAAACTTCTCTAGTGTTTCTCCCTACCCCCCACTTCCTCTGCACCATGCCCAGATGTCACATCAAATCTGAACACATACAAAAGCTTGAGGAAGGGAGAGGAAAGCTCCCCCAGCTCAAGTCCCAAACCTAAAATATTTCTGAAAGGTTGTGACTGGGGAGGGGGAGGGAACAGGGAAGACAGTCTCCTCGGTAATGACAGCCACCTTCCAACTCACCTCTTTTCGTCTCTGCCTCCAGGAAGCACAGCTTTTAAACCAGCAGAGATGCTAAGTATCACCAGCTGCATACCCCCAGACACAAGTCAAGGCCCACAGAGTTGGCTGCTACTGCCCTTTATGTCAGCACGTGCCTTCTACTTCCCACAACTTTTTAAAGCCTGTTTTTATTTCTGAAAGTGTAAATGCAGATGGCAAGACACACTCCAACCACACAACAGGCAAGTCCAGCAAAACTGAAAGCTACTCCTCTGGTCTAAAGACTCGTCCATGTTTAAGCTGTGTAAGAGCTGGCAAGATTCTTCAGGAACAGCCATCTAAAGAGGAGGAAAATACTCCGGTTTGCTCCCCTGCAGTACTGTTCCTGCACGCTTGGATCCATTGTTAAACTGGCTAAACCAAACGCTCAGGGGAGCTGACAGCCAACCGGAGCAGAAGAATTGCACCACAAGGGAAAAGACAAACTAGTTTTTCACCCCGGTCAGGATTCTGACAAAACTCCACAGGTCGCCTTTGAGCACGGCAGACTTCCAGCATCACTGAGCCTCCGCATGCCCTAAATAAAACTGCCTTTGCACTAGGAAAAAGAAAAATGTTTTTTTAAACTGCCAGATTATGTCAAACAGCCTCTTGTGTAGGTCTAGGCAACAAGATTTGTCAGCCCACACTGACTGCAATCTCACAGAACCTAAGCTCCGCATCTGACTGGGCTTATTTCTCAGACAAAGGTCGAGCCAGAGCAAATCCAGTTGTTCAAAACTTACTATCAAGTCACCCACAACGGCACTTCTAAACCATTTAGAGAACTTCGCTAATCTGAAATAATTTAAAATAGCTAACCAAGCTCAATAACGGATATAAGGTATCTGCCTTTTATGTTTCAACACAGACAAAACAATCCAAAATAATACAGAATGCAGACTGTGCTTACTCAATGGGGAAATTCGGCACCAGTGAAGACAAGACGGGGGAGAACTATGCAGTGGCTGACAGCGAGGAAAAAGAGAGTGAGGCAGCTACAGGTGATAATCACTGTAAGCTTGTAGTCTTGTGGCAGGGTCAAACAGACCACTGCAATCTTTAAGCGGACAAATGAGGCAATAGTAGGCAGGTGTGGAGAATAGACAAGGTGTACTGGTGGGCAACGGTGGGCCTTACACTATTACCTGTCAAATTACTGGCAATGATGTCAGTGATGCTCCTGGAAATACTAGATACGCACACTTCAAAAATACATGAGTAAATAAAATAAATAAAGCAAAATGATGGACTGGAGAAGGCCAATGGAAGAGTCAAAGAAAAAATGGTAAAACAGGATCACATGCCTTGTAGCAAGGGCTTGCAGTTCAAATCTATTCAGGACAAAGTGGCTGATCAAACTGTTCCTTTATCTCTAGTTGCTTTGAAAGGGAAAATTAACAGTTTCACATAAAGTTGTTCAGCCTAGGGAGTAAAAGGCTGCAGCAAGGCCTGGTGCCAGCCATCTTAACTTTCACAATAAAATGCACAGAACTTTCCACATGTAGCACTGCAGTCTACCAGAACTTCTTTACTCTTGATGTGTCCTAACAGCGTTGGGTTGTTCCGGCGCGGTGAAACATACCACAGGCTGAGAGCAGAGCAGGGGAACTGCCCTCTCTCTGGTGGATGAGAAGTGAGGAGCACAATGGTTTAGAGGAAGCTCAGAAGAAAAATCTGGAGTTTCTGCTTCCTATGCATAAATTCTTAGCAACATTTGGTGTCCTCAGATTTCTGCTTGTTGCTTTTAAAACCTTGCAATTGCTGCTTTTAAAACCTTGCTTAGTATGAGAATGGACTGTTCAATTAATTTGTACACAAGTGCCAAACGATACATATGACACATAAGCCTTTTCTAGATGGTATCTTTAATTTTCAAGAACTATTTACGGGCAAAGTCAGTCAGTCATTGTAAACTCTTATTACAATGTGCAACTGTACAAAATCATGCAAAAAAACCCCAGTTAAGTTCCCCATTTCAGTTCTAGAAGCAATAGAGGGTTTTCAATCCAGTGAATTAACACGGAAAAACTGAATTGAATAGGCAGACACCTATTCCTCAGGATAATCCTTGCCAACATTCAGTATTTTTTCTTACTTTTCCCTGACTAGACAAGAATTTTAATTTTCTCACTTAGGTCCTTAGAGAGCAAGACTACAGGAATATACTAACATTTGAGTGTAATGTATTTTGCTTTTCACAGCTATCTGCAGAAACCTAGAAGTAGTTTTAGTCTAGTCCTCTGGATTTAACCACCAAAGCAAGTATTGCAAAAAAAGAAACCAATGCTTTTCCTTTCCTTATGTGATGTTCTTTACCAGATGCAGTGTAATTCTTGCTAGACTGTTATGTTTTTCCTGACATGTTGTCAGGTTTCATCAGTAGGTAACAATAGCTGATTGTGAAAGACTATGTATTAAAAAAAACCAAACAAACAAAACACCACAACGTGACACCATGTAATTTTGACATGTGGCAACCACATTTTCAACATTCAGGAGGAAAAAAAAAAAACCACCAACCCCACAACCAGCCCACATCACTGTTTTTAATCCAGTGCTTTCTATTTTGAGTAGCATACCCTTGTACCACTTCAGAATAAACAATCAAGGTCTCAGTAACGTCTCTTCATAGATTCCTGCTAAATTGCTTTTAAACGAATACAAGTAGATTTGCTACACGTAGTGGAGCAAAGTAAAGGTTAAGCTGGTCATTATAACACACAGGTTACCTGGGGTTAGGCTGGAACAGAGTGTTTACCCAAGAGTTTAAGTGGGAAATGACTGTATGCTTTGTCCATAATGGAAACTTAAAACAGATTTCTTTGTTCTAAACAGGTGCAAGCTTCATAGTAAGAGAGATTTTCAACAGGCTGGCAGCCGACTGAAATAATTAACATTGCCAGCAAATGATAATCTTGTTGGGGAAAAGTAAAGAGGTTCCAGATAACAGGATATTTATTTAGACACATGGGAGTTATTCTGTTTGGAGAGCACTCAGACTGCTCAACAAGTAGGTTAAGGATCTTTGAGAACAGGAAAAGGTCTACAGTCAAATTTTACCTATGTCTTCCATGATGAAGCAGTCAAAAAAATGAAAAAAATTGTCTGTACAGAGGCAATTTTTCTCTCTCTTTTATGCAAACTGTGGATTTACTCCTGCTGAAAGGAGCATCACTCATGTGAAAGCAGCATAGATGCTTTTACCACTTTTTTTTTCCCCCACCCAATAAGCATACAATGTTGTGGGGGTCTAATTCCAAACTAGCCTTCTCCAGGCTTTGAAAGGGAAAAGGTACCATACAGTAATTTTCACCCCCTCCACCAATCACAATAGCCATTGTCAGGTTATTAGCTTTGTCATTTATGGGACTTGGGTTTCAGTTTTGCCCAATATATAACACCAAGCCTACAATAGCGGGATCAAACAGATTGATCTGCCCTCTGAACTGAAATTCTGAATGGTATCTATTTGTTCACACTCCCAGCCCAGAAGAAAGGAAGTACACGCATTTGAAAAAGGGCATCCTTAGATTAACAGTTACAATTCAACATTGCAAGTGCTTAAAAAAACAGTTAGCAAAGACTCCAGAATCACAGCACAGTTTAAGAGGGGGCTCATTTAATGGTGAATATTTTGTATTATTTACTTGCCTTAAATTTTCTAATTCCTGTTTCTTCAAAGGTGAAGAAGGTGGAGCTGCAATAAATTTATCCCCTTCATGACTTTTATTGCTAGAATAAAAACAGTGTATTAATTATAGGGACTGACTATAAATAATTTTAAAATTCTCACTGTACTAAACATTGATATTTCTTCATTCTATTTAAAAGGACAGCAAAAATTCTATAGCCTACAAAACAGGGAAATGAAGCTATGCAAAAACTGAGTCACATGCTCTTATCCTAGCTGTTCTACTTGAGAAGGAAGAAGGGGAGCATTTGCTGGGAAGGATTTCACTGCTAGACCAAACAGCCCACACCATTCTCCACAGCCTCGAGCTATTTGTGAAGTTTGATGTAGGACAAGAACTGTAAACTGGAGAGACGCAGAACTCGCTGCATTTGTAGCCTCTCTTCTTTTAGCCTGTAAGAAAAGCAGTAAACTAGTTCTTTCCCTAGACATCTTAAAAACTAGTTACATAAATATTCTAGAAAGATAACACACAGTGCTACGGCTTCCTTTAGACTTCCAGCTGCCTTTATTTTTATTATTATTTCAAAATGTCTTTTTAAAAAAAGCTCAAAATTCCACTTTCTTAGTTACGCTTGGCTTTTTGGGGGGAGCAAATATTCGTTTTGTTTAAAGTCTGCAACTTTGCTCTCCAATAAGCTGAAAGACAACCTCCTTCTGGAATGAGAACTGCAGAGAAGGCTAACAGCTGCACCTTGACAGAGCGAGACACTGAGGTTTAAAAACAACAGATCCAAAAAAAAAAAAAATCAGAATTGAAACTGAGTCTGTCCATCTAACAAGAACTTTTTCACTGACGTAGTTTCGTATCTGTTTATTACTCATGCCTTTGCCAAAAATTAGATTAAAAAAAATACTATTAACCACTGAAAGCATTCACTATTTTCTTGTGAGTAACAGAAGAATCTGTCCTGGAGTCAGCCTGCTCAATTAGTGGGGTTTGCTTCAAAACCATCCTGTTCAACTAGCGCGATTTTCTTGAAATCCTTCAATTTTTTACTGTTCTCTTGCAGAGGGTCCCGTGTCAGAAGGAACAAACCCTTAGAAAACCCTTCAGAATGTGACACACAAATTCAAGAACAGCCTGCTTTGTTACTTGATATTTTGCAATTGGCAATGACCACTGGGAGATACAAGGCAGTCTTTTTTACATTTTTTTTTTTAAGCTGAAGAAGCATCTGGTTTTAAAAGCAGAAGGTAGTAAAGAATCTTCCTGTACAGGGCACGATTTCTTTTCCTCACTCCTACAAAAACAAACAAAAAAACCCCCACCAAAAACAAAAGAAAAAAGGTCTCGCTTGAGTAGGGGCCACAATTTTATTTTCATCACTGCCACTCAGGGAGCCCCATAAGCTTAAAATTGAAGTCTCCTTTAAACCAGAGGAGCTTCACCTCCATGCGCTGCATACAGCTTGCCAGGCGAAGTTAGTTCACAACCTCCAACCTTGGTAAGCAAAAAAGAAACACTCCTGCTCCCACCCCAAAGTTCATAAATTATTTGGCCACTTGACAGGAAAGATTGTCATTGGCGAAAAAAGAGTTACAGAGAACAGCCTTCAAATCTTGCCGCAGCAGTAGCGGCCACCAACTGCCAGCCCTGTGCCTACGCAACACAGTGTATGTGCAGCAAACCCTGCCATATGACAAATGGATCTTACCTTCTTAAAATTTATTTGTACTTGGGTCTGACAAAAACATTGTGTTTTTTCATTACTCTAAGTAGTTAAAGTCCTAACATAGCCACTTTTTCCAGATTAGTTACTGTAACTCTTCCCTTTTCAAAATGGTCATTAATGAAAGCACAGGCTATAGCCAACAAAGTTACTCTGCAAAAGGAAATCTGAGCACATCACAATAAATGCAAAAAATTAAAACACCTTCCTGCTATTTAACATTTGACATACAAGATCTTCCTGAAGCTTTAAGGAGAAAACAAAAGAAAAAAAAAGAGATATTTTTCTTAAACTCCTTTTTGTAAAATGCAATTTATTAAGTAATAGCTCCATGCTGCCTTCCTATTTATCTTCTAAATCTAGTTTCCCATTTCTCATCTAAAACAAACACAACAAAGCATATCAGGGCTGATAAATGTCAAATCTGATCATGGGGAAACGTTTAAAACTGAGTTGCTAGACATTTATATATTGAATCAAGTACATGGTGCACGGGCACACACACAAAATCACTGTAACGTGAAACTTCACTTACAATTAGAGAAATACCAATATGCACTGCAGGAGGTTGTGGGAAAACATAACACTTGCAGCACATAAGATGGCCAGTGAAAAAAAAGAATTTCACCGTCTAATTTCTTAAAGCTGTTAGGAATGGTAGGATTCAACTCTGTATTTCATTCTTAAATTATCATCCCAGCAATTAAAACAATGAGCAGCTCAACAACTTCCTTGGATATCCCAACACTGCTAAGAGAATTTACAAGAGCGTTATTTTTTCTGGTGGCCAAACAGGCTAGGTAGCAGACACAGACTGTCAGCCCAGAGTTACTTTGGACTGAAAGAAAGGTTCACATGCAATTGTTTACCTGCACGCTTCACTGCTTTCACTGCTTTCTGTATTCCCCCCCAGCTGATTACTAGTTTTAGATCCATTTTCCTGCTTTGGCTCCTGCTGATCTTCTGGCAGTAGCAGCAAGGCATTTCTTAGACAAATCGCTGCAAATTCCATACTTGCTACAGGTATTGCTGAGGACTGCCCATCACTTAAAGAGACAAGAAGTTAGTCAGTGAGTATCAATGCTACTGAATTAAAAAATAAAAGCTGAGCTCCAGAAAGATCTGAATGCAGAGAAAGCTTCATCCTAAAAAAAAGTTAAATCATGTTTTAACAGAACACAATTTATGAAGACGTATGTACCTTGCTATTCTTATATATGGAAAGTACACCACGATGCCCAAGCAGAGTGAGTAGATTCAACTACGTAATTACAAGTTCTCTTCTTTTTCTTGACTTCACTTCCTGAAGTTTCATGACAGAGTAACTACATTTTTCAGCACTTTTCTAGAGTGGATTACTGAAAATATGTATTTTTAGTGAGAAAAAGAGGACAGATTTAGCAAACTGGAAATATAAATTTCAGATAAATCAGTTTTAAGCTTTAATGGCCTTCTTAGTTACAATCAATGCACTGTTAAGCCCTCTGCTGGCCATCACAGAGGAGGCATCCAAACGATGTTCAAGTAGGACCTCATCATTTCAACATGCCTCTCTCTTCACTACATTAGTAATTCCAAAATGAACAGTTATTCCGTGACAGTTTCAAAAACTCCTGATAAACTGGTAAGTATGCTTAACAAAGCTATGACAACAAAATAAAAAAACCACGGAAAACATACTTACTTATAAACGACATTCTGTATTGACTGGGATGCTAGGACTATCTTGCGGTGGTAGCCTTGACCTACTATAGATTGCACAATTCCCTTTTTGCTGGGAAGACCTTTAGTCTCTTGTTCTGATGTCTAAAAGGGGAAAAAAAAAAAACAAACAAAAAAAGGAGGACTAAAATATCAAGGCTGTTGAATCAGAGCTTGACAAAGTAAGTGAAAGCTGGAAGAAGACTTTAAACGCTGTTAAAATGTAAGAACTAATAGTTTATATGGGTACCATTTTAAATCTTAAGTACCATGAAGGATCAGGCACCTTCTATTGTCTTTGTGTTGCAGAGGGATTTTACTGCACACAGCGTAACCACAGATTAGTTCTGACAGCTTGTCTGATAGCCTACTGACCTAGTTTCTCCTCTGTTTTGAAAGCAAAACAACAATGAACTAAGTCATATTAAAAGAACTGCTAGGATATCTAAAAAGGAATCACATGATCAGCCAAGTAATATTCAGAACTGGCACTGTAACGCTTGCCATCTTCTCTCCCTCCTTACACAGCATTCAAAATGCTCTCTGAAAGAGCTGCTCTCCAACCGTTCCATGGGGAGCATGAAGCTGAGCCACAACATAGGCAAAGTTACATTAAAATGTTTAACAGATTTTTGCCTATGCAGACATTCTGGGGGTAAAATGAACTTAAAGCACCATAACTGTCAGTCCCAAGAGTTATCTTTACACCATATTTACTGGTGTGTGTTTGTTTGACCATGAGCCATTTTAACAACTTTGTTGAAGAGTCGCAGTTGTAAGGAAATATTTCTCCTAAATCTGTACTTTAAATAGCTATCGCTTTCCAGAAACTTTATCAGAATCTATTGTGAAGAAGAATATTGACACTATAATAGTAATTACTGTCAGATAAAAAAAAAAAATCCATAGAATGAGTCTAGATAAGAAGCACATATTTTGGAAAAGATGTTAAAAAGCTGCATAATGGAAAATACTAAAGCGGGTGAAAATTAGCTTCAGTGAAATTACTTTTCTGTATGGTGTTCAGAGCATAAATATGAATCCATACTTAGATATCAAGCAATATTATTGCAAATTGAGCTAACAACGTCAAATTAAACACCTCTTGATTTTAGGGCCTCACTTGTCATGTTGCAAATCTATCTTTAAACTCTAAGATACTTCCCCTTTACCTTCAACATTAACAGCATCTAAAGTTCATTTCTTTCTTGTAAGATTACAAATTTAGGAAACAGCAAGCTGGTTTTGACACGAATTCAAGCTTTTGGTACACCACACAACATCACAGCTGTAGCAGGAAGAAAGTTAGGCTTTAGGAGCCTGGCATAATCCACTGTTTCAGCTAGTCTGCACTAAATGAAGAAATGCCCCTTAAGGGCTTGTATTTCTCTTTTCCAGACTGCTAAACACAGTCCTTGTAAACAGAATTCTACCTTTGTTTTTTGCCACAAAACCTATGTTCATCCAGTCTCTCATACCCAGCTTTCCACTAGAGATGATCAGCTGCGTCTTATCTATGTGTGACTTGTAACCAGTAGGATAGACAGAGAAAATTGCAAAATGAGTACGAAGAAAGCTGTTCTTCCTGCATTTGCTGCGCTTTACCAAACTAAGCACTCAGAACTATCTGACAATAGCTAGTGCATACACAAAGTCAGTCGGTCTTTGACCCAACACTCTTGAGATTTCCATGCTGTGCCTGTGAAATGGGGATATAAGCAAACCCCTCCTATAATGGCATAAGGCTGTGAATATCTTTCTTAAACTTTCTGAAACAGAGATACCAAAATAATGAGCACCATTGAAATTCCCAACGGAAAAGTTATGAATTTCGTATTTAGAAGGATTTGGATAGTGTGCAGTAAATCAAGGCACAGAGGCCACCCAGAGAGGGAAAACAGAGAATTCGGAGGGGGGGGGGGCGCAGCGGAATTAGAGTGAATATAGTCATTTGTTCAATTAATCCCACCCATCCCGCGCACTGAGTGAAATGGGCATACTGTGGAAATAACTGCATGGGATCATGCAGTTATAGATTACATCCTCACGCCCACACACACAAGGGGTGAATTACAGTTTCATAGGGAATCAAGTATGGTATCTCATAATTTCACAGATGTACTATTTTGGTGTAGTTTTCTGTTCAAAGAATGAATGATTCTGTCCCCACCAGAATTTTAACATGCGGGCTTATCCTAAAGAGACATGGACAAACAGGCTGAACCCAAGATGCCCCAGAGGACATGCAGTACGTCTGCTGTCAGCAGGTTTCCACAAACTTTGCCAGCAGAGGAACAACAAGTCTCAGCAGCTGGGGATTCAGTTCCCCAGCTGTGATCATGACAGCTTCAGGATGGAGAAGGCTGATCTTGGCTTCCTCAGCCTATGCCACTTTTAGCCTAGCCACACTTACGGTCTCACCCCTCCCAACCTCTAGCAGCAACTGAGTGAGGAAATAATGAAACTTTTGATGAGTTTTGGCTGTGTGAAGAGAAGGACGATCATGTGCAGAGATTTCAGTGGAAATCAGAGCACATCTTGTTATCTTCATCCAGTTTAGTCCTATAAAATGGGGCCACATCTAAATTTGGATAGTGGATTTACAGTAGACAGAATTAGAAAAAGAAGTTTAAGGACCTCATATTACACATACATCAAGAAAACTGAGTAATTAAGAACATCCCAGGAAGGAAGCCACTCTAACAAAATACTTTTAGTAGTCCTCTACTAGAGTTTTTGCAACTTCCAGTAAAGTTCTAGGACACAGTAATAAATTTTGTTTTTAAACAAGATTCTTCACCAGTGTGATCCAATAACCATATTCACTAAAACATCAAAAAACTAACCTTACTGTCTGGTAAAACAGTAGCAACATATTTTCAGTCATACCTTTTACACCGTAGTATCTAGCCTTAAAGTAGAGACAAAGGATCTCTACTGGATACATGTATGTTTTCTCCTACTACTCCAGCTAAAATTTAAGCTAGAACCTCATTGTTTCAGAAGCGTTCATGCAACTCCTAGAGTCTAAGCATAAAAATCCAAGATGTTTCAGTCAAAATTTTTCAAAAGAAAAAGAAGAAAAACAAGCCTTCCACCTCAATGTAACAGAAACAAAAGTTATCAAAACTGTTTCTGTGCATCCAGCCTCAAAGTGAATATCAAACCTCCAAGAGCAGACACAAAAATTTTCCTTCCGTAGATACTACAAACGGTCACTGACTCCAATCTCACCTTGTTATTTCTGCAATCCAGGAACAGAAATCCTTGGTAGTACAGAACTTGGTACGGAAAAACGATCTTGAGCAAGTTTAATTTTTCCGTACACACACAAAAAGACAGAATTACTTGGGGGGTTGTTTTTTGTGGTTTACATATATACAAATATACATAAACCCCAAGGTTTTGCAACCAACAGGAAACAAGTGTGGAAAGCTGAGGCATCATAAAATATCCTAACCATGAATGTTAGTACCTACATTTTAAGTAGACAGCCTTAAGAAAGAACATATTGCTTCCTGTTATAAAGTGATGCTTCATTAGAGAAAAATACAAGTTTCTTTCCAAATAGTATCTTTATTTTTGTCTTGAAATAATTTTAGAAATAAAGTAAGGTAAACCATCTGATCACTTGGAGAAATCTAATGTGCTTCAAACCAGCTCAGGATTTCCCATTCAGATTACGAGTTGGAATGCCAAAGGGGTGTGATGGTAAGTTGCCAAAACAAAATCACGCTTAACCAGTCTCTCCAGCAAAAAATTTGTAACTTTACAGAAGAGCAGCTCTAACAGCCACTTCGGTGCTTTTGTTTCACCTCACACTGATCTTTCAGATCATCTACTCAAACTCTGCTGATCTTAGAAAAACTCAATTAAACACTGAGCCTCAAGGTGCTGTTTCTAAGGTGGTTTTCCTCCACCTGTTGCAGCTTCAGATTCAACACGCAAACATAATTAATCTGGACTTACACAAAGGTGTTGCAACATTAGGCCTTTAAAATGCATAGTTCAGCTCAAGGTATTCTTTCTTCCTTTCTGTGATCACATGTATTTCATAACTACATTCAAAACAAGGAATCTGCAAATCTACTTACCCCTTTATTGGCAGCAATGCAGCATTCTGCTATTCGCAGCCAAAGACGAGGGTTTGAGTGATAAACCTGGACCGCCTCGATCAGGCACTCAAAGGCAGCTAAGGGCCTCCCGATATGCAAGAGCTGAATTCCACAATTGTAGAGCAGCTCATACCGTTTGTTGGTCAGCAGTGTACACATGGGTCTCCCCGAAAATTTTTTACCTACAGAAAAGGATTACATCATATTGAATGTGCAACTCAGGAGAGCAGAAAACATAACTCTGGGAGGAGGATGGAGGCTGTGGGAAACAATCAAAGGCCACCTAAAAACCCATTCATCGCAGAAATTCACTAGCCTCCCTCTGGAAATAAATTGCCTCCACATCAAAGCTGATACAGAAGATAAATTAATTGTATTCTTAATAAAGGTTGAAATACATCAAATGCTAACCACTTACGTTCCTTGTCACTGAATCTAAGAGTTGTACAATAATATTGAATCCCAGATTTGTGAGAATACAGCTTTTTATTACTCATAGAAAATCCAGAAGAAAACCACTTTGCTGTTAACAAGCATAAAACATTTTCTGTCTTCACGCTGGTACCTAAGACTGCATTTAGGTACAGGGCCAGGGAGCAACAGGAAAAACAATAAAATACATGATAGTAACTAGATTTTAAAGAAAACAAGAAATGAAAGAACTACCATTTTGTCACGAAATTATTTTTTTCGGAAGAGAAAAAAAACACCCTAAGTATTATTAATCAAAGCAAGAAAACTTACTATAATGTTTATTTTTTTGTCTTTTGTATACTTACAACAAAAGTAGATGATAAAACCATAAAAATAAACAATAGATTAATATTTCTCATACAAGTCTGGGAATTGTTCAGTAAGAAAGTTTGAGAAATACCCCATCTTCCAAATGTTAATTTAAGAGTATTGCACTCCACATTTTCTCTATCTTTCAAGTTAAAAAAAAAAACACTAAAAAAACCCCACTCCCCCCACATCCTTCAGGTCCTGATGACTCTTCTTACTGTCACCAGGACTACAAGTAACATCTTTAATGATGCATAACAGGTCACAGAAACTTTATTTGGTTGTATTTCCCTGACTGATTGTCAAAGATCATAAACGAGAGAGAAGTAATTGCCTCAGCCCCATGGCACAACAAAGAAAACAGCCAAAAAAGCAGACATTTCATCATCATCTATTTCTGGCAACAATAAGTATACTCTGAAATCAATCAAAACTCTCACACTCCTTATCCTGTCTTCTGCAAAGAGATGGAACAGGAAATTTGCTGATAATTACTGAAAGCTCCTATCCTCTATTGTCTTGATGCAACCATCCATCTTCCACCATCTATCTTCATCTCTTAAAAGTCTTACCTGGATCTGAGCTGCCCGTTCCTAGCTGCGCACACGCATTATCGTTTTCTTGCAAGGCTTTTTTAAAGTAAAAAATTCCTAAATTGTGCTTTCCCATTGCAAAGTGGATGCAGCCAAGATTGTTCCAGAACATACACCTTAAGCATTCACCTGAGAGAACAGCAAAAGACCATTTTCATAAACTGAAAAATGTCACCGAGCCCATAAAATGCTCCCACCACTTTCTCATGGGTGAGCATATTATGGCAGTTTCTTAAACATTTTCATCCGCGAGATGTTCATGGATTATGCAGTTACATCCCTGCCTCACGAGCATTTTAATAACCTACATTTCTGTATACCATTCTAATTCTCTTGGACGGTTGACCTGAAATGACCTATATATAAGTAGCCACAGATTTTTAAATCTTATAAATCATATTCTAGGAGATTCAGGTATAAAGCAAATTTGATAGACTGCAAGTTGAAGTAAGTTCACCTGAAGGTCTTCACAGCATTTAGCATGCAAGCATTTCAAGTTTCCTAACAGACAGGTCTTGTAAAACAGGAAATTATCAAATTATGTCACCTTTCTAAGTTTCACAAAGTAAACAAATACGTCAACCTAACCATACAAGCAGGAAATGCACTCTCCTTCCTAAATATGTCATGTTCAGGTAATGCTGTAAGAAGCTCTTTCTAAATAATAAAGGACAGAAAATTAAACTTTTGGGTTCTCTGCTGGTAACTGAAGCTTTACAGAGTTGCCACTGATAAACAACAAAAAGAAAAAACCCACCCTAAAAATCCAAACAACCAAGAAAGAGACCATTAACAAGTTAACAGGACATCATTTTAATTGTAACCTAGGAAGACTATTAAGTGAACATTCTACTGTGCAAAATCGCTACTGCAAAAAAACTTAAATGACAACAAAACACTCCAGAAAAAGTTATAAAACGAACTTTAAACATAAAAATAAGTTACACTAATTTCTAAAAGAAGTGTCAAAATATGCCAGAATAGGCATTATGACAAACATTTTTAATGTTTTCCATGTAATTTATCTGTAAATACAGAAGTTTACAAAATTTACTCATTCTTGTGATTCCCAGAACGAGCTCTACAACTTCTATCATCTAACTGGAATCTATGCAGCAATATCTACTAGATAAAAGATCTTACAACACAAGAAATTAAGAGTACTATCACAAAACCAGCACTGAACAAAGCAGTAAAGAAATTCAGTAGTTTTATAGTGCAAGTATTTTTTGAAACCCTAACTCTCTATTGATACAAGACACAGCTTTCTCTCTGCATTTTTCAATCGATATTTTAAACAATCCACAAAAGTCTCAAATATATTTAATACCGTATGCAGTGAGTGTATATATTCACAGCATATATATTTCTAGTATACAAATAACGTCTATATCTAAAAAAGTTTACACATTTACGTGCTGTTATATCTCTGTGCATGTGTACACATACATACTTTCTAAATACAGAAGTAACTTTAAATGACATACCACAGAAGTCAAACCTCAATACTTCATGAAACACGCATTTCCCCCACAATAATCATTACAACTGCTATACTCTCTGAGTACCATCTGAAATCTCATTTCTCCATCTAGTATGTTGCCTTTTGTTTCATGTCTTGATTTAGAGATTCATATATAAGCCTTGCAAATACTACATTTACACTTTCACAAATCCATTTTCTTAGACAACCACTGCATTGTCTAGAAGAACGTTCAATGAAAAACACTACAGTGTTACATGAAGCAGCACAAGAAAGACAAAAACATACCCAGCACTAAACCCATGACCCTCAGGGCCTACTCCCTTAAGTAATCATTAATAGGCTTAAAATTAATATCAGTGAGGAGTCCTGTTATACTACACATTTACATACTTGCAGGATGAAGGTTTTCTATTTTACCTGTTTTCATGAAACCTGGATGTTCAGCAATGTTTGCACTGTTTAGAAGTTTCACCGCTTTACGATAATTGCCCCTCAAATATTCAAAATTGCTCTTAAGAAAGAGAGAAGGAGCTGACTGTGAAGGAGAAAACAGTAGTTAATTATCTTTTGTTTAATGATCTCTACTGCTAGTGTTAAATCACTCCACAAACATCTTGCCTCTGCTGCCACATTGAAAATACATGGGCTTAGGCCCTAATAATTTGAAGAAGTAGTATGTCTTTGTTGAGCACATGATTAACACTCACCTCCCTCTGAACTACAAAACTACACGCATTCTTTGTTACTGCTCTAAAACCCGACATGATTCTAGAGAACTCTGTCATGGCAATGGCTCAGTGCAGGGGATCTCCTTTTTGTTTAAGAGGATCTTTCTCCAACCTGTCTTCTAGTACACTCCTCCCCACGCTTCCCTCCCTGCGGGGTTCCAACAGCTTCCTCCTGGGCTGTGATCTTCCTGGTCTGCCAACAGAGACCTCACGATCCAGAAGGATTTTTGTCAAACTAGCAGCTGTTGAGACTGGCAACAAAAGGGAAGTGCTCTCCTCCCACTCCCCGCTCCTCAGTTAATGGAGAATTTATCTGGGATGGTGAACGTAGTTCTGAGTTGAGAACTCCTATATAAAAAAAGAAACTGCTTTCCAGCAAGAGGTAAGCCTCCAAAAGATGTCAACAAAAAGAAAAAGAAACAAACTAAAAAACGGCATATCCCAGAATTAATCTTTTATGAACTGGTTTAAACCACCAATGATATCAGAAGTTTGCAATACATGTAACAGTTACAGTAAACTAAAACTTCTTTTGTGCTGCTTAAACAATAAAGCAAACTGAACCTGTTTAGTATATAGTGTTTCACTGATATTTTGGTATCATTAGCAATCAAGCGCATTTTTCTGAGCAACTGAAAATAGAAGAAATAAGAAAATTCTACATTAATTACACTTGCAGAAAAGAGATTACAAACCCAACTGACTACATGAAGCATTATTTCAGACATTCACCCTCAACAAGACCTTTCTTTGTAAAGAAAGTTAGCAAATTCAGTTTTAAAATAAAGAACAGATCTAGATCAGAAAAACAATAGCATTAAGAATGCTTACATTCCCAGCTGTATTCATAACAGACTTGATCTCCCTTTTGCACGCTTTTAGTGACTTCATCTGGATATAGGCTCTCACCTTATACTGTTAAAAAAATAGATTTGTTAAATAAAAAACAGTAACTTGTGCAAGTTTGCAAGATGAACCTTATCTAGAGATTTATTATAGAATATTTTATATACGTCTTTATAAAAATAGATATTAAAAATCTGCTCAAAAAGCCTTCCTAAAAAAGAAATTCTGTTCAGACTTTCAGCAACAAATTTATAGGCTTTATATTTATGGCAAGCAGATGCACATTTTGTTCAATGGTCAACAGCCACTCTATATTCAAACACAGACATTAGCACTTCTAATGACTTCTTAAAATAATCTGACCTCTTAACCCCAGACATTTACCTATTAAACTGAAAACACCAATAAATGAATGCTCATAGAGAAGCATTTGGTTTCTTCACGTATTTTTTCCACAGAACATCACAGTGAAATAAAAACTCAGCTGATTTAGATCGTTGGAGGTCTGACAGATATAAAGTCTGTGCAACCAACTGTTTTTTAAAAAAATTATGATAAATGGCAGGGATTTAAATAGTTTCTTTTTTTTCCTGTTAGGTCAGTTTTTCCTGTACATGGATCTTACAAAAAGGAAGAGTTAAGTTCATTTGTTTGTTTTACAACCTGAAATTCAAGGAGAGATAGAGTATCACAATTCTGCTGAACTAGATTTCAAGCAGATGGCACTCAGTTTTAAGAAAAACTGGAACCAACGTTCTTGTATAAATAATATGCAGACACTTACCTGATGTATCTTAGATTTAGCAACTTCTATTAAAGCTCCACTTTCAGCTTTTTGATTTGAGGAATCTTTACTTGTATTATTACCTGACTGAATGTCGGACGAAAAAAAGAAAGTGTTACTATTAGTCACCTTTTAAATTCAGTTAACAGACTCATAAAAACAGCTTATGAAACAATCTCACATGAAGAAGAAAAATATATATTTAATAGTAAAAAAATACACATTCTACCAAGTACTGCAACTTGAGCTTAACAACCAAAATCCACAAACAACCACACCAGCCTATGAAGAGCAGAATTCTATATTAACACTAGCGTTAGGCTGTGTTTCTCTGCAGTTGAGGTATTTTAAGAATTCTTTTACCCAGAAGAATGATATGCACATTCTAGAGCCTCTCTCTAATATTTTCTTCAGTAGAATTACTATATACTTAAAGATAAGATGTTTTATCTGAAGTGTGACATTCCATCAACAGGAAAAGACTGAAGTGTCCTCATTTCACTTCCAAGCTACTACTCATTCTTCCGAAGGACACACACAAAATATTTCATTTGAAAGTATGCCTCATACTTCCAGATACCATGTGAAAAAGATGCTTGATTTCCCATACTATGGCATGCAATCGCAGTTCCTCTCTGACACCAACTTCCCTTTCGAACTTGGGGTCTCATCTGGTCATAATCCAAGACAAACAAGGAAAACTACACATATTTGACCCTGAAGACAACTGTCTTTCCAATGCAAGGCTCTGACTTAAGAAATACTTCACAGTTCCCTAGGAGCACGAGAAAAGGGTGAAAGAGAGGGAATAAACCACTGCTGTATACCATTAAGTCAGTTACTAACATGTGTAAGTTGCTGATATATTGAAGTTACAGGTGATCTAACACAGTTTTATAATTCAAAAGTATTTTAAGAGTCATTTCAGATTGAGTCAAAGCATATTTCTGGCAAAGACTTAGTGACATTCATCTGATTTTAAGCTTACCTCATTTTTTCCATTCTTGCTGTTATTGTTGCCCTGTGAAATCATTTTCTCCAGAACAGCAAGCAGATGCAAGGCTTTCTCAGCTTGGTAAGTTAGCAGGTACAAGTCTACAAGCAAGAAGCACACAGCCTGGGCAAACTTCTCTTCTGTATAAAGCAAAGAAGTAAGAATTATTTTACAGCTTTATTATTTTACAGTATTATTTTACCAATCATTGCAAACATGACTGAAGAAAAAAAAAATTACTATGAAGCGTATCTATGCAACATTATGAGAAAAATCAATATATTATGTAAGAAAAAAATGCAGACATCTCCACAATGTAGTTAAGTACATACACTGAAAAAAGGTGAATTAATTCAAATGGCATCAGCATAAAAGCACTAAAGACAGCTTAACACATATTTTATGTTTACAGACTTTGAGAATCTGTCTAAGCAGATCAGCACCAAAGATCCAGCATCTAAATAGACAGATGGAGCCATATGCAGACGTAGAACACCACAGAACATTAAAGGATTCCCTACAAACACATCTCTGCTTGACTGGCTTCACAGCATAAGTCCCAAATAGGCATATTGAAAACTGGGAGGAACTGAAGGAGAAACACAGTAGCATTTACTTAATTTATTGACACACACATCCTTCAGCCCTGTCACCTCTAAAAATCAATAAGGATTGCGAAGTTATTCCCTACAAGTATGGCAATTCCACTACACAGGGTGCCAAAGCTCATAAAAGGTGGAGACTTTATATTCGGCTACAAGCACATACAATTATGTATGACCTAATGCAGGTATTTAAAAATGTGAGTGCCCTGACAAATACACACCCATCCATGAAGTTGTATGACGCCTCAAAATACTAGATTTTAAATCATTTAATTAGCTTGCACATTATTTACATAAATATATTTTAAAGTTGTCAAAAATCCATTTCAGTTTCATTGTACTTATTCTGCTAAATGTCTCTGAAGTACCTTCCCCCCAAATTTCAATTGTTGTCCTTGATATAAGTAAAACATATTCTTCATTCCAAAGCCTACTTGTTTTAGAACCGTATTAGGCAAATTACAAATCACTTGTGTGATAGTGAGAAAGACCGAGTGATCCTTCTGTAGTTATTGCATGAACAACGCCCTTCTTTCTGTCTACATACCAAAAGGCTCTATAAACTGGTACAGCTTCTCCCCAACTGATATAGCTTCAGTATACTGACGCAGATGATACAAAATAACAGCTTGATTGTAGTACAGCATACTATTTTCAACATCATCTAAACCATCCATTTCTTCAACAACAGAGTGAACCTGAAAAAAATGCCACTCGTTTCACTAAACTTTTAATACCTGTGATTTTTAAAAGTGTCAAAATATTTTTTAAAAATAACCCAAAGGTACTAATATGTCTGAAGATAGGTCAGTAAGAGTTATAAGCTCATAAACTTTATTGTTGCTCCATATAAACCCAGCAGAAAAATGAAAATGAAAGCTGTCAATTGAGTAGTAAGGTAACATTTTCACTTTTTAATTATTTCACAAAGTATTTCAGGTTAAGGAACATTCTATTGAAAGAACCTAGCAGGTCTTTCTATGGTTATAATATCTGAAACATTTCAGCTTCAGATCAATTTCAACAAGAACTAAAAACATAACTATAAAAACAGTGTGCTAAATGACTGAACTGACTCAGAGGTTTAAAAGCAATGTTACTTTCTTAATCCTTTGTTAAATCTAGGGGACAAGGGGCAGAAGCTTTATTCCTATTCCACTGGAAGATCTCACTGCCATTAACAGTACTCAAAATCAAGTACCACGTCAATATGTTTGTATTACCTGGTTCTTCAGCTGGTTAAGGGTCTGTCTCAAACTGTCTGTTGTAGTCTGGTTACTTTTACAGAACTCCGCAACAGCAGTATTCAAAGTTATTTTATAGTCATCTTTGTTTATGTCTTGAAGGGTATTTAGGTGTTGTAAACAAGCATCGTAGTTTCCAGCCTGGAAATTGCATAGATACCAGAAATATGCATTAGAGGATACAAAGTTTAAACTAGCAGGCTACTAAGTTTTAATGAAAGTACCTTCTGTAGGTTCAGAGAGCAAAGTAGTATTTCTTTTATCAACAGAAAGTGAAGCGAACTAAACATCTACACACATACTTCATTATTTATGCAGATTAACATGTCTAAGAAGATTAAAAGTTGAGGTCATATATAAACTTCAAAAAGAATTTTGTGGAGGAAGGCCAAATGGGGTAGTCTATTATAAACAGATGCTGCCATGAAAAGCGTTACTCTGATTTCTCTTCATTGAATTATTTTGAGTTTCAAGACTCTCTATTTCCTCAGTTTTCATAATCTTTTCCCATCACATGTACATTGAGCAGCTGCAGTTGCTTATGTAAGTCCCAGCCCAAAATTTTATGTTCGTTTTTCACTTCACCTGGAGAGACTAGGAGATACAAGTTAGTCTGTGGAAGTCAGCTTAAGGCAGGTTGGAAAAAGAGGGGGTCACTTTCCCAGCACAGATTTAAATAATATTTTTACAAGTTTTAGCCGTTGAATGAAGTATTCAATGCTCTAGGCATGCCTAAACAGAAACTAGGACCCCAAGCATGATGCTCCTCTGAGATGTGGTTTAATCAAGAAATCGCTTTTGCCTGTTGACAAGGGCTTCAGAACGGCTCATCTCTTTCCACTTTCAGTTTTAGTCTTTTCTGTGTTTGTGCAGGAGGAATTTAGTGGCATCGAGGAATGAAAGAGAACCCCGGACCCTCTCAACTCTATTAAGCCTAAATGATCCTTCACTCTCTACTGTTCAATTCCTACACAGGAATAATCACCTCCACCTCTTCCACATCACGGTTACTTCCAACCTGGTCCATCAGATAAGCAGATTCGTTTCCACTCTGTCAATGTTTCACAGTCAAAAGCACTGTTCTTGAGTACCACGACCACTCTCCACTTCCTCCTCCCTTGTAAGTGCTGTTCCATGGAGCTTCTCCTGGGCTCCTGCCTAACTTCCACTATTAAGGGAAGAATTACAACAGAGAAAGGCTCTGTGATCCTTCTGCTTTTCCCGAGAAAGTCGCCATTCTGCAGCTACTCTCAACAGAGCCATCCCTGTTCCTTCGGTCCCCTGTGAAAGCACAGTTATACAATTTACAGAGAGATGTAGCAGGACATCGACACACGGTATTTCCAAAAATCTAGTATCAACAGCATGGATTGCCTAGTGATCATGTGCATAAACACAGGGACTTGCAACTCAACTGCTGGCATGCTCTTTAAACGAGACAGTTCATCTCCCAACGATTTTCTTCACGTATTCACACTCGGAGCTTCTCTTCAATAGGAATAGCTTTCAGGTCACGGTACCAAGGTTTCTAATCATGGCTGGACTAAAAACCTTGAACCCTTAAGCGCTCAGCTTACTTTGTGATGTTTTTCCTCAGCTAATAGTCCTTAACTGCACTCTACTAGACAGAATCTAGAATATACTATATAATTTCATAGAAATTCTATCAAGACTGAAATTGGAAATGCAATGATAAAGCAGCATGCAAAGCAGTCCACAAAGCTATTTACAGTAACTCAGTAGCAAGCAAAACTGGCAAACAAGGCACCAGATTAACTCTGCTCACATCTGTCACCACCTCACAACTCCATGAACTTGGGCAGTTCTTAAAGCAAGAACAAAATAATGAGATAAACAAGATACACTGGACCAGTATAAAACTACAGATGAAGCTGTCAGCAGATTGAAAGTATCTTAGGCACAGAGATCTGTGGACAAGGTGAAAAACAGACAACCCTTTCATGTGCCTTAAGGATGAAACGCCAATGAGCAAAATGTTCTTGGAAAAGAGTAACTGAGCTAGAAAGCACTCAAGCAGACATCAGTGAACTACACCAGCTGTAGTCAGTTTAAAGACGAACTACATGCACCTCACCTAACAACATTTCAGACAAAATAAATGTAATGAGTGAAACATACAAGCAGGAATCTCAAAAGACAATATTTAAGTTCTTCTCTGGATCTATTTAACACATCCAAAACTGGATTAGGTAAGGCACTGTGGAGACAGAGACACAACAATTGAAAGGAAAAGCAATTATACTTCCTGTCACTTGCTACACTAAAAATTAGGAGACAATACGAAGAAAGAAGTAAACTGAAAGACCTGTACCTGAGTTTTAACACACACATACAAAAAAATCTTCCAAGAAACACAAAACAGGTAGTAAAAACTGCCTGTAGGTGTTACATGTTAAAGAATATGTTTTAAAGTGACGTGACAGAACAGTATACAATGCTTTTTGTGAAAGAATACAGCAAGATGCTAAAACAAAAAAGGTTTGGTCTGTTGCTGCTTTTTAAATACACATGGTTCCTTTAAGCCCTTTAACACAACATTTTCAGCTTGAAGCAACTCATTCTTCAGAGGGATCATGCATTTGCAGCACTGATACAGAATAGCAGCCTGCTTCTGCTAATTAACTCATTATTAAACAGCTTTAAAGGCTACTAAGCTTTGAGAACAAAGATTAAATGTGCTCTTGCACACTTTGTTCAAGTATTCCCTTCAGTCTTCTCACATCATAACAGACAGAAAATGCATGTGCTGGCTTTATAACACAAGTAGTGCTACTTTTGATGCAACATCCCACTAATACATTTGCAACTGTGCTAAGAAAACAGGAAAAGCAATTATATATCCCCATTTAGCAGTTATGTGGTAAATTACAAGTCTCAGAGCTTGGCTTTGTCTTACCAGAAAAGCTTGTAATGCACTGCTCGACAATTCCTTTTCCTGATCAGTAATCCCAGAAGTACCTGCTCCTTCATGTTTCTCGGTACCTTGATCTGTAAAGTGGACAGTAGATTACAAGAAAGTTTACAAATGTGATGACAGCTATTCAGCTTAAAAATTTTGTTTCTTCCAGTTCTCAAAATCCTCCTGGTAGTACAAATAAGTTTCCAGATAACTGCAGCACTGTCTCCCCATGACACTAAAAAATCTCAGTTATCCTACCCTCCTAGTGAATTCCTCTCCATAAAATGTAAATGTAATAATCCTAGCTAAATTACTGTGGTCATTCAATAACCAAAGTCCTGCAAGTTAACTGACAATGCATACATTTTAGATTTCTCTTTGAAACTGCAACCATACACTAGGATTGTCTTTATTCACACAAAAATTAGCAGTGAAGGCCACACATGATAAAATACATACCACACTGGGTTATATGAAAAATCCATGCATCCTGTATGCTGCCTCCTAAACAGCAAGCAAGAGCTGCTTTAGGGAACAACATCAGAACAAGAGCAAACACTGGAACTTCCACTCTGCTCCCTGCTTTGGAAGAATAAGTCTCCCTAAATAAGAGGCTGCAATAATTGTTAATAATCACTGACAGACCCGATTTTTTTTTTTCTAAACTCTCTATACTTTTTTCCTCTTCAACATACTCCATGAAATTATACTGCAAGGCACGAGCAAATGCTGCCTTTTCACCTTTTCAGCCTCATTCCTGATCTTACAGATCTTTCTTTGAATCCTCTCTCTTCTGAGGTGAACATGCACAGTTTATTCTGCATCTTCCTCACATGTTTCTTCCCAGAATCTTCTCCAGTTCTACTATATCCTTTTCCAGATTAGGACAAGAAGAACAGCACATTAGCAATTATGATGGTGGCCCTTTTGAGCATTTACATAGCAATATAATAAGTTTTTAATTGTCTTCCATTTCTTTTACATGGAATTCCTTAACGTTTTACCTTTCAGTCACTACTGAACATATTTTTCAGAAAGGAGTCTACATAATTAAGAACTCAGTGAAGTTGCATTAAAAACCACAGTACAGACATTCCATGTCAAAGAAGCTGAAAAAACCTCCATCAAGCCCTTCCTTGTATTGAACATAAAACTACCGGAGGAAGAAAAAACAACCCAAAACACCACACAACCACCACACCAGATATCTTATTTCTAGAGGCATTAACTCATGTGCTAGAATACACAAAAATCATTTCATGTTTTTGAAAGAAAGACTTTATAAACCAGCAATGGTTTCTACTTTTGCAGAAAATTATTTCTTGAATTTCTCTGTGGAAGCTTTGCTCTAACCCACCTTTTGCTATCTTAATAGGCTAGGTAGGCTTTGTAAATTCAATGTCTTCTTTCTCTTCCTTAGAATTTACAGATGTAGTGCAAACTCTGCTAATTTTGTTTCACTTTGAACAAATGAAAGCACTTATCTGTGAGCCCCACTGCAAAAATCCATTCCCCACCATCACCAATATAACGGGATTGTCTGCTACTGACGGAAAATTTACAAATATAAGACAAAAAACAACAATAAGGGGCACCGTAAGGGGCAACCAAACCTCAGAAGGTTCATCAATTAACATCCACAGGAGGAATAAAGCAGACTTAGTAATCTATTCACAGTCTGTGCTTGTTGCTGGTAAGATAGTGAGATCCCTTTCATTGCCCTATGCAATAACACATTTAAGCAAGAACTTTAAATATTTGGCTGTGACTTTCATCCTGCATCAAGATGCCAACGAAGCTGAGATTTTAAAATCGCAACAATCTTACACCTGCTAGTTACAAAGTAACCCACTGCGATTTAGACAAAATTGAGGATTCAGCAATTTCAGTACTCTGAAGGGATGGATCCTCAGCAGGCTACAGAACTGCATGCTCCTGCTATAAAATCTGACTGTGCTTAAGGCATTGACCAACACCATTTGCAGTGCCTTCTCCTTGAAAGGGAAAGGCAGGAGAGAAAATTAGCACACAAATTTAGAAAATCTTTTACATGACAAGGTCTTCCACAGCAAAAGAGGAAAGGAACAAGAAGCACCTCTCCTTCAAGCTGATTCCTGCTCTAAACCTTGTGGTTGTGCCGCTAAACAGAAAGCTATCACCCTCCAAGGATCTCTAGAACAGCAGAAAATAAGCAAACGCATCTTCCTTCAAACTTTCATGCTATCTGTTGGATTCTCTGCTTTACCTGCTCAGCAAGTAACCAAAGCAACCATAGTGCAGAGATTTGAGACTCTAAACTTTTGAAGTTGATAATGCTCGGACTGGTTGAGAGGTTCCTCACATACAGGTTTACCTAGCAGAGGGCCATCAACTACCGAGTGCGTCACTGCTGACGGCCATCGCATGCTAGTTTGTAAAACAAGCACCGCAGATGAAGGTGGACTTACAAAGTCTAAATCCTGAAGTAAACTGTCTTCAGTCAAGTGAAAGACAAACCAAATAGACTGTTGTGTAAGTTGTGTAACAAAAGCACCACTTACATAGCCCTTTGATGCATTTCCTAGGGAAAAATCAGGACAGGTCTACAGACTTCACTCTGTCTCTAAGTCTGCTGGCATGTCAAAAGAACCGAAATGAAACTGGGGACTGCTTTAAGCAAAAAGAGAGCTGTCCCTTCTCCTATAAGTCAGTTTTACAGCTGTAATTTGACCAGCTGCACCTATTGCAACCCAGTAAACAAAACAGGTTTGTGAAACCTGAACTGGAAGCTTATCAAGAAAGTATAAAACTAAAGTCCAGCTGATGTAGTTCACAGCATAGCTCTTTCCTTTGGAAAAAAAAAAACACCTCACTTTGGCAACTCTACCCTTTTCGCCCAAATGCATTTGAAACATGTTAAAGACCTAAATGTCCTTCTAATCTACTGTAATACTGTCACTCTTGTTTAGACCAGGATCCACTGCTTCAGTTGACCTTTACCATTGAGAGACCTCACAGACAGAAGGCACCTAAAAGCTGGCTGGCGCAAGATACTGAAAAGAATCCTCCAATTCCACTTAAATGGTGGGAGAAAATAAAGTCCTCTTGCTCTCTCGGCTGCAAATGGCTATCAAGTGCTTGCAAATAAAACAATTATTTCCATATTTCTTGAGGCATTTGAAAATGAAACAGGTAGGTGCACCACTCTCTGGCAAAACATGCAGCATGCCACTTGCTCGCTCAGATCTAGCGACCTTCAGCATTCCTGCAGAAGCACGTGGTACACCGGTCACTACCGACATGCTCCTACCCATATGGTAGCTACAACTATCAGCTGAAATATCTGAAACAGTGCAGATTCTCTGCTTTACAAATGACAGGACTCGATTTATCTCTGTAAATTGTATTTACACATGGACCTGTTTAACTTCTCATTTTGTCCAACTTCCAGGAGTACAGAGCAACTATAAAACTAACACTTGTCAGGCAAGCGATGAGGGACAAAAGGGGCAACCTGGAAAACGATGTGAAAATGAACCGCTCACATTTTGATCTGGAGGAAGCTGCTGCACCGAGTTTGATGTTAAAACAGCGAGTCAGGAGATTGTCTTCCTTGTTAGCCAACCTGGGGCTGAACAGCAGAAACACTACGCCACCGAGGCTCGTTTGCTCTGCACAAGCAGGCAGTTGTTGCTACTGGAGAAGTCACTTCGTGGTGGACAGCAGAACTTTGGGAGAACTTGCTAAGCCCTGTAAATTTCATCTTCAATGAACTGTGCTGTTGAATACCAGAGCATCACTGGAATTATTTTTCATTTCCAAACTCTACAGGCAGGGGATCCTCGGAAGGGATCTGTCACATGACTCTTGCTCCAAAAGCATTTTGAAGGGCATGAAGAGCAGCCAGAGTGTTCACCCTTTATAAGATAACAACAGTTTCTGGCACCAAGACTGCATTTTTCTATGAAGCACTGCACTACTAGTACAAATACAATAGACTTCTTCAGTGCTGTACAATAAAAAGCAAACACTTCTCAGTGGAAAGTTATTTGTAATTCAGTGCTATGAATAAATACAGTAGGTAGAATATCTTGCCATAGCTCACGTTTTTGATTCATTTGGGCACACAGTTCTCTTTTAAGAAAGTACAACTGAGAAGTTCCTTCAACAGTTCCAAGCACAACAGAAAACATAATAAAAACTTAACACCATTTTTTTTTCTTGTAGTTTAGGAGACACCTACAGTGTTTACAAACACAGGATAGTTTAGTACACACCACTCAGTACAGCACACTGACTTTTCCCACAATCTTTTCCAGATACTGGGGAGTTTCATATTTAGAATCCAGAGAAAACAATGCCTAAGTTGATTTTTAAAGAATGCTCCCACAATGTAAAACCAACTGAAAAAAGCCCCAAAGAACGCAAGAAGATCCCTTTAGCTTTCCTCCACACGGCCCTCTTCTCCGTCCCCAGCGAGGGAAGGACCTCTTGCATGAAGGGCAGCTGCGCGGGAGACAGACGATCAGTAGCTGACCCACGCCAGTGAGTTACACAGCAACCGTACTTGAGACTTCTACCGGGTGTTTACCAGATGATTTACTTTTCAGATCTCGGCGGTTTCTCTCTACCGTGTCTTTGCAGGCCCCGGTTTCAGAGAGACCCACTCGTCCCCCGGAACCGAAGCGGCCTCTCGGAAGGAACCGGGCTGAACTCCGGAGACGAAGCCGCCGCACGAAGCGTTCAAATCACCCCAGCACCTCCCGAACGCCCCGGTTTAACAAATTACCGCGGAAACCCAACTGCTGACGCGGTTATTAGGCTCTGGGGGACAGCCCCCCCCCCCCCCC
>Ga0065711_1006718_pt1 | contig 28376 bp, 25 predicted proteins | sample Hoacrofraction12_FD_59098 | JGI IMG/M metagenome (GOLD analysis project Ga0065711, IMG submission 59098) | Hoatzin crop microbial communities from Cojedes, Venezuela - Epithelial fraction 12 v2 (version 2) | ecosystem: Host-associated > Birds > Digestive system > Esophagus > Crop | place... | reverse complement strand
AATTAAAGTTTAATTAGTGTAAGTAGGCTAAATGTAATAGGTCAGCAGGCACAGCAATAAGCTAAAACACTGTTGGCAGTAGTCAACCTGAAAAAAAAAGGTGGTGGGGGGAAATTCCCTTCTTAAAAATGAATACCTCTAAGGGGCTAGAGGTTAGTTTAGACTAGCTGCTTCGTCCTTCAGTGGTGGTTTTTTTTTTTTCTGTTCTTTCCCCAGGCAATACTGACCAGTTAAGAGCAAAGCCTGTTTCCTCACATCAGTGAAAAAAATCAGCTTTTGTCCTTCACGTTTCTACAGCATTGTGCTCTGGAATTTCCCCAAAAATGATTTTCTGAAGTCTTGGCATATGACACAGAGAGGTATGTCTCACTATTTTCTGCTGTCCTTTTCTTTCCAGTAAAGTGCTAGATGATGAGTGCTGCGGTTAGACAGCCCAGCCGAGTTTATTAAAGATCTGATAATCATTTATTAAAGGGCTTAAGTGAAATTCGGCAGCACATCACCAGTCTTGCTGGCCATCATTGTTTAGGACGTCCTTCACAGCTAAGGATGATGTTTCCTTGACTTTGAAATGAAATTTGGATTTAATTTTGGTATTTTGGCATGCAGATGACCGTGTTGACCTGTGTAATCTCTCCTTTTTGTCCTAAAACTAACTGTGCTGCTCACTGGGTGCTGGTAGGCAGCACAGCTGAGCCATCAATGTCTGTTGATGCATCCTTGCCCTGTTTGGCTCCTTCTATGTGAAGGTGTGCTCTCGCTGTCCAAGAAAGCTTATGGACAGCTAGATAATGAAAGGAGGCTTGCCCATGTGAAAGCTCGCTGTTCCACTAGGTAGTATTGTCTCTCATAAGAGGAAATGTCTACTTCACTGAGTAACTGTGGCTCAACCCAACAACACCAATCAAGAATATGATTCCAGTTAAGTGTCCTTTCCTTCCAGTGCTTTTTTGGACTGGAATGTGGGGCTGCCTATTGTATCATACCAACTCAGCCCTCTGTGCATCAGCGTGCTCGTCACCTGGCCACTGCTCTTCAGTTGAGCTGGTGTGCTGCAGGGCACCACTGCTTGCTGCTGCTGCACCTCCCCTGGAGAGGCCACAGGCTGCCTCCCCACGGGACTGCTCTAGCTCATCAGCAGGAGGTAGCTGAGACCCAAGAAGCAAGATACAAGGGGGAGAGAAACTAATTTGATAGTGTGGCCTGCAGGCTGCTGAGTTCAAAGCCCTGCTCTGAATCAGGTCCATCAGGAATAAGTTTTCCTCTTTCTTGGACCAGGAATTCCACTCTGCCCATGAGACCAAGTGCTGGTAAGTCACAGCATTTTGCAGTCAGCTCTAGCAAAGATTCCACTTGATTCTTATTTTATCTGTCTTGATTTGATCATCGCTAAAAATAATCTGCAATGCAAGATACTGCAGTGCTGAATTCCCCAGCTGAGCAAGTGGAACATGTTGAGAGGGTTTCTTGGATCAAAGTCCTAGGAGAGGAGCCAAAAGCAAAAGTCAGGCTAAAGTTCAGGAGTATCCTTCAGATATAGAAAGTAACTGCACACAAAAAGCCGTTGTTCTCATGAGACTTTATTAGGCACTGGAAGAGGCAATGCGAGTTTTGGACTCTACTGCAGTTAAGTTGGAGGGAATGTGAAATGCCCTCCGGGAACATATAAAGTCTGGGAAAATCGAGAGGAGTAGGAAGTATTTAGGGCAATGGTCTCAGACACAACAAATGAAATCCTCTGCCCCCAAAAGCCGTGTGTCAGACAGAGGCTAAAAATTCCAGTGACCAAAGTCTGCTCTTATAACATGCTAAAGCTTTCTTGTTGAGTCATTATCGCTAAGCATAAGCAATAATGAAGAGGCCTGCAAAATACATGAGCAAGCTACTAAAGGGGACAAATACGTGGTTTTTTGTTGTATTAAGGATAATTAAAGCAGTCTCAAATGGAGGGAAATTTCAGTCTTCAGAATTATACATGAAAATGGATGGATGGTGGGCTATAAGCCTCTTTAAAGCGTTCTTAAACCCAAACACGATAAACTCATGTCAGCTGGCTACAGCCAGACTTATACAGTCATACAGCTATTTCTTACTAATAACGATGGACAAGTAATGGTGGGAAAGTGATGAGCTGATGTCTGGGATGCTGGAAGGGGCTGAAAGGAAAATGCAGCGTGGAGGATGAAGTAGAGCCACTAATGCACAGCCTTCTCCAGGATGCCTCCTCTAGCAAGTAAAAACATAAGCCCTGGTGGACACCAGGCTGTTCCAGATCAAGCAGCAACTGCTGGAGTCAAGCCCTTTATCCTGTAGGATATTGTGGGAGTCTTTCGCTATTTACATCTGTGTCTCATTGAATCTTGCCATCAGGGATCATTTGATTTTACTCTTGCAAGCATCAGCTGAAGAGAGCATTTATGCTGATGAGTGCACAGTAATGTCCCACATGCCTGCCACCAGCCTTCTCCCTCCACAAATGCCATTACTGCCCAGCAGTTTTATCAGAGAGGGGCTCTGCTTTGCTATCCTAATTTTGCTGTGCATAACATGGTGGTGTTGGGTTGACGGTTGGACTTGATTGTCTCAGAGGTCTTTTCCAACCTTAATGATTCTATGACCATGGATCTGCCACCCCCTGCTCTGTGGGTAAGGCTGGTCATGCCAGCAAGCTCACACTGAGTTAGGTGCCACTTGCTGTGAATCAAGCCTGAAAAAATAGACTTGCATCTACCCGCTGGGTCAGGATCGTTGTGACTGCACAGCTCAGGTCTCCTAGAGAGCCCTGCTGTATTACAATTGCTTTTGCTGCTAAATGTTAGGTCTCTGAGTGCCTGGTAGGAACCACAGCCCAGCTGAGCACGGGCAATCACTTCATGGTGTGGGGCAACAGCAAGAGATGGAAAATGACCTTCTCACACCTAGAAAGCTAGAGGCACTTTAAGTGATACAGGCTGGGACGCTTGCATCCATTGCCTACCTAGGCATCACCCACTCTTTGCATTTGGCCTAGGGAATATTTAATCTCTTTTTTTTTTTTTTTTTAAATAGAGCAGTTTTGACTAGAAGGACAAATACATCCTTGTTGGCAGTGCACCCGGGACATGGCCGAGACATTTTATATGAATGCAGACTGATGTTCATTTATCACTGCTTATTATTGTCACCTGCCTCAAACCCAGATCTATAAGTGTTTTTTTTAAATGAGCTGTGCAGTCCCCTAGTTTCTGAGTGGCTTCTGCCAACCCTTCTTCTGCCCATCATGAAATATGGTTTCCTAACAGGGCTACCATCTGAAAATGGCCTCCCCAGCAACACAGCAGGACTCAAAGACACTCACTTCTTAATGATGTGCTCAAAGGACAAGGCACGCCTGGTGCCAGCCTTGCAAATCCATCCTGAGACTTGGGTTGTCTTTGAAGCTGGTTGAAATGTTCAAGTGGGCAGCTAAATGCAATGGTATGGAAACTTCTGGAAGAACAGGATTAAATGACCAAAGAATTTTATCTAGAAAACAGGACAATGTTGTGACTCTTAATTTGTCCTANGTGCTTCTCTTTCAAGTGAAATCAATTTGATATATATCTGCAAAGNACTTCGTTCAGTCCNAACCCTTATAAANGACACTTGTGTTTCACATCTGCTTACTCCCTCCCAAAACCNGTGGCCTGCCATTTTCCTGTGCCTTGCATACTGCTGCTCACTGCTGTCTTTAATATCTTGATGAAAATCCAAAGCAGTTTCTCCTTGGAGAGAAGTCCCTGGAGTTCAGAGGGACTAGACTGAGGACAGCCTAATAGAAGAAGGAAAAGAAAATCAGCAATTTTTATTTCTGTGCACCATCACAGACAAGGGCACAGTTAGTGCTGGTGATGGCAGGGTGAGNCTGGTGCTTTCTGGNAGCTTTGGAGCAGTCACCAAGAGAAAATCATATCACATGTGAATTGNAATTTCCACTGCCANCCCTGGGTAGCTCGCAAAGAGGTGCNAAATGATGCATCCTACTTGTTCTCCTAGCTGGGCTGAACCCGTTTAAGCTAGAAACATGTTTTTGGTCAGGCTAAGCAGATGCAAGTGAGGTTTTCTAAGGCAGCAGATAATTCTGAGTGAAAAATTTCTATTTTAAGATGCTCAGCTGGATCCGCTATGTTGCTCTAAGGGCCTTGGAGGAGAAGCACAGCCTCCGCTTGCAGATGACTAGGTGGGACCCAGGGGCCTTTGGAATGTCCCACAGGCAGGTGAGGCATGAGTGTAAGTGTAGCCTGCACCTGTGCTTCTCATTTTGAGTTGCTATAGGTTCCAGACCTCCTCTTTACATCTTTAACTCAGCTGTTTTCAGTAACGGTGGCTGGGATCCCATGTGATGGAGGACAGAACACCTCAGGGGGGGCCACAACATGGCTTAGCTGAAAGGAGAAATGTTAGTTGGGTTGGTTTTCTTTTCTGAATGGCAGTGTGGAGCATCTCCGGTTTGAATGATGCATCCCCTTGTATGCCTGTCTTTCTGCTGAATTGATCCTAGCTTTGCGTGGTGCCCAAAGCAAAGACACTCACATGATGTGGCAGAGTTATTCAGGTTTATAAAGCACTCAGTGCCCTACGCAGAGTAGTTACTTTCCATAGATACTCCATGCCTATTTTTTACTGTATCAGTTAAAGGTTAGTAGTAGCCTTACGCTCTTTTAGGAGGCCATAATCTGACTCCAAATGGATGAACCAGGAAAGCAATAGAAAGCACGGTGTAACTGGTATTCTTGTTTTAAAATAAGATTAAAAGCAGTTGTTTTACAACAGAAGGGCACTTGGTATGAAGGGTAATGGTTGTTTCTACCCATGCCCTGGCAGATCTGAAAACTAAGAAACCTACTCTGTTGTTAAAAACAGACAACACTGCATTTCTAAAGTGGCTTAATTGGAAAGTGGGGCTTTTCACCTGTTAAACATTTTGCAACTGAAAAAATGCAATTCCAAAGTGCAGCTCTCTTTGATCCTCTTCTTCACAGTCAGACAACGCTCCTGGGTTGCCACTGGGGCAATGTCAGACCCTGACTCGAGGGAATCATTTAAACCCTCTTGATGTGGGAGAGCTGCTGAAGACCAAGTCCAGAGCTGGTTTCAGCCAATTATTAAATCCAATAGTAAGCAAATTCTTTGGGGAACTGGGGCATCTGAAAACATCTTGTGAACCCAATGGAGCAGATGGGCCACATGACCATGGCTAAAGGAGACAAGATCCTGTCAGATACCCCCAGGCCAGGGCACTCATGCTCTTCTCAGCAAGTGAGGACATTAGAAAGGAAAGCTCTTTGCCCCAGCATCCCCAAGCAATGCCTCTCAGACAGGGTAGCTGTTGGGCTAAGGAGGGAGCAGCCTCCAGCCTGAGCTGTGGTTTTAGCTGGAGGAGGCAGCCAAAGGCAGATGCCCCACCTTGCACCATGGCATGGCCCTTCATCTCCCAGGTCTGGTCCTCTCTGTACGCACAGTGACATGTACATGGCCTGGACAATGTTCTATGGCTTTTGTTATCTAGACTCACTGTGCCAGAGTGTGCATGATCTGCTCGCTTACACAGTTACTTAAAAAAAAAAGAAAACAAATTACACAAGCTTGTAAAAAAAATCTAGAAGTTAAACTATTGTTTGATTCTAAAATTGGCACATTTCCTCAAAGTGTCCAAGAAACTAAAAGCAAAGAAAAAGCTTTTAGGTCAAATTAAACATTTGAGGTGACGCAGACATTGTTTTTGAAATCTAGTTAAAGAATATGAACTTTCATTTTAGGATTAGCCTAAACTAATTTTTTATGTTTTTTTTTTTATTTCCTGTTCATAGAAATAAAGGGGAAAATACGCTCTTTTTTGTTTGACTCTGTAGGCATGCACACCAGGCTGCAGATCTCCAAGCTGCAGCTCAGCGCTGCTCTGAACTCAGCAGGCTCAGCCTGGGATGGAGGGGTGAAATCCTGGCAGAGTTTTGAACCTCCCAGACCAGACTGTCCCTGAGGTAGTGTAGTATCCATGGCCATGTTCTGCCAACCCTTGGCGTTGATGGACCTCATTCTCTGAGGATCCCTTTGAGGACCCCTCGTTCCACGCTCCCTCCAGACAGACTAACGCTGCTTTCTCCTCTGTGCACACCCTCTACTTCTTCCTATCTGCCCAGCTCAGGACCCACCTCGAGTGCTGTTTTTATTAGTTTCATGCCCTGGATGCCATGTGTACAAGTGCCATCTGCTCTTCCTTAGGATCACATTGCTTTCAGCTAATCTGAGGGTGCTGCCTCTTGCTGGAGCTGTACCCTGTTAAAATTCTCCCCTTCGATACAGGGACACTAAACAAAGGCACAAGGCTCTGACAACAGTTGACTGAATTATCAAGGTCTTGCTGATTCCGGATCACCCTACTACTTCTTTAAAAGCAACCTTTAAACTGAGTCTATGCAGTTATGTGGGCTGCAGCATGTTACATGTCTGGGGACTTATAGACATGTGATGGGGTTTGGTTTGGGGATTTGGGGTGTGTTTTTTCAAATCTCCCTTCTCATGTGGAGGAAAGGTGATTCCACAGGGGTTCACAGCTGGAGGAAAGGATGAATCCACAGGGGTCCCTTGGGTGGGCAAGTGAGAGCACCCCAGAAACATCAGGAAAATGAACTTGGGGCAAAGCACGAAAGAATATTCAAGGAGGAGGGAATAAAACCACCCCAATGGTTGCTTGGGGAAGAGGGAGAACTGATTGGGAATGTGTCATCTGGTATGTGCCATCATAGCTGCCTGAAAAGCTCCGGTGATAGCCATTGACCATCCCACACCTGCTGAGGGCAACTGCCTGGCCCAGTAAGAGATGAAGCCATGGGACTGGCAGGACCCCTTGCCCCCTGACCAGGACCTTGGCTCGCAGTATCTGCACTGGAGTGAGCCTGGCTTTCATTATGGAGAAGGAAGGAGCTCTGACTGCAGGATGGTCATCACGGGGTAGCTGTCCCCCATGCCCACGGGGGAGGTTTCCATCCAGGAGGGGTGCAGAGCTGTGGGCTGGGGTCACGCTGGCCCCTTCACACCCCCGTCCATCGAGGGTGGATGCTGAGGGATGCTGGCAGGCTGGAGGGACAGTGCCTGCAGACGGCGCTCCAGAATACAGAGTGTTGGCTCACCCACCTCCAGCTGTGGTCCAGCACAATTATTGGATGCGTTGAGTTGGGCAGCAGTCAGGACCTTTTCAGAAAGGTAACGCAGGTGGTCCCAAGGGCTGGTGTACCCTCCGGTGAGCTGTGCCCTGCCAAGCCTGTCCGAAATCCACTTGATTGTGGGGCAGAGCCAGAGGGAGAGAGCAAGGCAGTGCTTGGTGTTGTGGAAATCTCAGCAGTTCATTCCAGTTCAGAAATGATGGTTTTCGACAAGCCAAAGCCAGAATAGGAATTGTACTGGTGAAAAGAAAATGGAAACACAAATAATAATAATAAAAATTAGTCTGCTGTTTGAAAAATAGTCAAAGCTGCTCTGAGTGCTCTGGTTTAAGGATAGCTTCCCTTCCCCCTAAAATGAAACCTCTAAGCTATCCTTGCTGTATTTTAGTTTTGCTCCATTTTTACCCTAAAATGTGTGTTAATAAGCGTTTCTTCATCGCTAGCAAGCCGCTTCCAGATGTGTTTATCCTGAATGTGCTTATCGGTTCCTGTGTGCCACTTAGTCATAATGAACTCAAGAGGGAGCTTGCTATGTACCCAGTTCAGAGGATGTTACAGTGGGAGCCACTGCTCTCAGATGCTGCTCGCTGCTGCAGGATGGGCTGGAGAAAGCTTTGAGCAAAGTGCTGTACAAACATCCAGGAAATGTCCATTCCTGCCCTAGGCCCTGGCGGTCCCTGAGAAGTGCACCCCATAAATACAGCCAAATGAATTCGGGTACGTCATTTGTGCAGTGCAGAGAGAGCTGATGTGGGGACCTTGAGAGTTTGAATGTCTTTAGTGTTTCGCATTTAAGTTCTCAGCATTAAAGTGCATAAATAGAGGGCTTTGCATTTAATAATTTATTATTCAGTCCAAGAAATACACTGATACCTTTATCAGAATTACGTATGTCATTCAAAACACAAAAGCCCAAATCACCGAGGAACAGGCAGACATTAATGGCTGCTTTTCTCCCTGCCTCCTGAATGGCAGCCAATAATCAGCAAGAGAAACATGATTTTCTCCTAAACAAATGTTTCACTTTTGTGTGTGTGTCAATATATGCAATTTATCTTGTTGTTTTTGTTTTTTTTTTAAACTTTAGCAGTCCAAAGAATGAAAGGAAAAGCTTAAGTGTCTGAGGTGTGGTGAAGCATTTTGCTTGACCCCCTGACATTGCTAAGTGCCAGCTGTGCTTCCCCCCTGTCTCCCAGGAATGGGAAGATAAGAGCAGGAAGTGTGAGGATTTGGGGCTGGCAAACCTGGACTTGGGGAGGAATTTCATCTTAGCTGTTCTAGGTCATGGGACTTCTGGTCCTGATGGAGGTCTGGTAGCAAGGCAGTGAAATAAGGGCGCTCGGTGAGATAAACCAACCTCATCACAAGAGATCACACTTGAATGTTCCTCTAGCATGTAAAGAGGTGGTGGAGAAGCTTCTACACGAGCAGCAGAGGATGGGTTTGAGTGCCACCTAAAGAATTTCAACTTACAGCTTGCTTCAGTAAAACATTTTGTGGACCCTTTCATGGCCCTTGCACAAAAGAAGGTCCAGCTGCTGCAGCTGAGCTCAGAGGAAGCCGGTCAACCCGTGACTCACACCGTGCTATGAAGGACCCCTGAGATCAAGTACCAGGGCTAGGCACAGAGACTTGTTGATGAGACGCCGCTAGCCAGAGCTCCGAGGTGCCCCAGCATGGTTTCCACCAGGAATCTGGCCAGCAGCATTTACCCTACACTGCATGGAGCAGAGGCAGGAAGAAAAAACACTCGGGAGTGCTCGTGCATTTGCCAGCACTGCTGTAGCCAAAACATATTCTGGAAAGTATGGTGCACGCCCGCCCTTCATTTAACGTAGCCCCGGGCTAAGAAGAAAACAGGAACTGCCCTTCTGAAACCCACTAACGGACCTTCTCCTCCAGTCTCCTGTTGCTGATAAAGCCCAACTTCATAAGCCACCGGGGAACTCATAAAACTGGTGTCATGATCGCAGTGCCTGAGCCAAAGGCAGTTGAAAGTCAATGGAGAGGCTCTCATTGACTCGAATGTGCTATGAACTTGGAGCTTGTGTCATCAAACATCTATGGCGAAAGACGAGGGAAGGCAAAATGTGTGGCAGCAGGAGTGCAAGTTCTCACTAAAACTGTTCCCTTATTTTTGATCACCAGCATCATTGGACACGGTCCGTCTGGAGGTGCTGCCAGACCATTAAGTGCTTCTGTCCCTGCAGACCAGACACCCTCTTCCTGGAGCAAAGAGGGAACTTTGGTCTTATTCCAGTTTTTACCCATGCCAAAGTCTATTTAATATCAAGTTTGCTGTGTTTTTCTGGTTTTGGTCCCATACATGCTTCTGGGGCAGGTCAGTACATCTCCCAAGCTACCACTTTGTTGTGGATTTGGAGCTTGCAAAATCCAAGGAGACCTCCATCGTTCAGTTTGAACATCACTTCCCAGTTGAGACTGAAATGGTGGGATTGTTAGAGAATATTATTGATAAACAATAGACGTCTGGTGGAGTCACTGATTATTTTTCTGGTACAAAAGGCTGCTGCATCCTATGTGATAATTCCCCTTTCTTTTCCTCCTTGTTGGCTTTGTGTTTTCGTGATTTATTTGTGGGCTGGCAAGCTTCCACAGCCCTGCAGGAAATGGATGTCTGCTATTGTGTTTGGGGGGGCTATATAAACGTGTAATTTTCCCACTACATTAATTATAGACGTTTCAGCCTCGCTGGAGCGGCTCCATGTTTTCTCTGCTCTTTCAGTTTGGAGACAGAGCGTTCTCCCCACACCCCCAGCCCAAGCCACGGGTATTTATAGGGAACCCCGACTCTGACATCCTCAGCTGGGCTGGAGGAAAGTTAAAGAGTAGGTCATTCCTGTTTGCCAGCTTGGCCTGGTCACAAATGCTGCAGAGGGGAAACTCACTGGCTTTTTCACCTGATGATAATAGCTCCAGAATAGCAGCATAGCCAGGTTTTCTCTGGCTCTTCCTCCTGCTGACACTTTCCTCAAGAATAAAAGTGGTTTGCCCTAAGAAAACAACCGTCTTGTTATGGAAAAGCAATTGTAGAGCAATTTACTTTGGAATAGCTATGCTACTTAATTCCTGACTCCTGGAGACAGACCCAGCTGAACTTGGAGCAAAGGAATGAAACCTGTCGCAAAATTCAGGGCTGTTATATCAGGTTTTGTTCAAGAGAAGGCTGGAGGGAGAGGTCATGCTGAGATACACTGTCCCAGCTCTGCGTTTGTTTGGCTCTACTCTGTTGACCAGGTCTGGTCGTACAGCCTGCAACCTGAAACGGACTGGAAAACGGTCCCTTTTCATTTCTCTCTAATGAAAATGTGGCTAAACCGAGGAATTCCACGGTGGAAAATCAGCATACACAAAATGCCCTGCTCTGCATTTTAAAAAGGGATTTTGTCAAAATCCCTGCTTGGCTGAAGCACAGGTTTTGTCCCCTACAAGGCCACCGCCATGCTTGGTTGGATTCATAGCTTGTGCTTCCCATCCCACCGGACCTCTCTGGAGGTTCCTGTGCAGGACAGTGTGTGCCTGCAGATCTATATGGGAAATAGCCTGGCAAGGTGCAGCGGGACACGGGGAAACCTCGCGATGGCTTCACAGGTCCTGCTTTGCAGCCTGCCAGGCTCCAAAGCTTGAATTTTAGGGCTGATGGGGTTTTTTTTGTCCTTGGTGGCTGAACCGGCGTGTGGTTGCTGTTTGCCTCCTGTGTAACATGTGCCCCTTTTATGGGCTGAGCTGTGATCTGTGTTTGCCGGGTGCTCTGGAGAGGTCTTCCTGTAGCAGGTCATGTTTCAAGGGTTTATTGATCTCCTGTAGCCCATGAACTACTCTCACGTTACTTACACACCGGAGCTGTTCACTGAGATGCTTAGGAAGCCCCCAAGGTAGTGAGTATTGGCTCATGGTGTCTCTTGCTTGCTTCTGACCCACAGAGTGTTGATGTCTCCTGAAGAAAAAACATCTTAGAAATACAAATGTACACCCAGCAGATTGGGACAAGGAGAAGCAAACGTCTGCTCTTATTTTAGAGGGCTTGCCTGCCAATGAGAAGGACTGATAATGAATCATGTTTGTTCTTTCTTGAGCTGTAACTCCTGGAAATAAGAAACCTGGCCAAATTTGTGCCAGAAGGTGCTGCCTCTGTGAGTGGACCTTCCTTTAAGAGAGCAGCTCTGCTGAGCATCCTGGGGATCTCGGCAGATAGACCTGTCACTGAAGGCGTCAGATCATCTCCAGCAGGTTGGGTGTACCAGAGCGTCCTTTGGCTCGTAACATGGGTTCCCCATAGAATCCTAATGAAACGCAAGTCCTGCTGTGATTTTTTTCTCAGTTTTTGCCTGACGGAAGTGGGCATGTTCATCATGCAGGGTATGTTGGCAAGTACAGAGCAGGTCGGATTTATTACAAGCACACAGGCTGTGCTGCCTAGGACCGTCCCTGGGTTTCCTACAGAGGCTTTGTAGATCTGTTTCCGCAAGCTGGAGACTAAAAGCCAAAACGAAGAGAGTGGGGGAGGCCAACGCAATGGGAGATGGCTCTGATTTACAGTTGCCCTCCTCCTTTGACACCCACGCTGCACAGATCCCCAGAAGGGCAGCGAAAATTTGCTTCCCGCCTCTCCTGCTGCTGGCATATGGAGCTGCGCCGGAGGGGATGCAGAGAGCCATGCTGGAGGGGAGGTCAGGCAGAGCCCCACTGCTTTCAGGTGGTGAGCAGCAGGATGAGGGAGCCATGGGGACTAGGGTGATGCCACGCAGCCTGCCGGTAAGCCAGTGCTGGTGGGTAGCCACAACCTGTGAGAACTCCCGGACCAAGGCTGAGCCGTTGTCTCGGTTCCTCATCATAGGACTGAGAAGGGAGAGGGCTGTGTCCACCAGAGCCAGCCCACAGAAGTGGAGGGACATGCTGTAAATCAGGGAGGTCTGCGAGGTCAGAGCACAAACCTGAGCCAGCTTGGTGGCATAAGATCAGCAGGAGGGTGAGGATTTGTGATGGGTGGACATCCTGGGATGCACCCTTCTGGGGTAAGCTGTGTCCACCTCCTCGCTGGAGGCATTGCCTGAACGTGCTGGTGCCCTGGCCCTGCTGGGATGTGTCTTCTTGGTCTCTTTGGGGCTTGGAGTGTGCTGCCAACAGAGTTTCTTCCAGGGGTCTGTGCTGGTTTTGGCTGAGATGATAGATTTAATTTTCTTCATAGTAGCTCGTCCGCAGCTATGTTTTGGATTTGTGCTGAAAAGAGAGTTGATAATACAGAGATGTTTCAGTCGTTGCTGAGCAGAACTTACACAGTGTCAAGGCCTTTGCTGCTACTCACACCGCTCCAACAGCGAGTGGGCTGGGGGTGCACAAGAAGTTGGGAGGGGACACAGCCAGGACAGCTGACCCCAGCTGACCAGAGGGATACTCCATACCACATGATGTCATGCCCAGCATAGAAAGCTGGGGGGAAGAAGAAGGAAGGGGGTGACGTTCAGAGTGGTGGCATTTGTCTTCCCAAGTAACAGTTGCGTGTCATGGAGCCCTGCTTTCCTGGGGGTGGCTGAACACCTCTCTGCCGATGGGAAGTAGGGAATGAATTCCTTGTTTTGCTTTGCTTTTGCTTTACCTATTAAACTGTCTTTATCTCAACCCACGAGTTTTCTAACTTTTGCTCTTCTGATTCTCTCCCGCATCCCACCATGAGGGGAGTGAGCGAGCGGCTGCGTGGTGCTTAGTTGCCACATAGGGTTAAACCACGCCAGAGCCCCAGCTAAGCGTATGAGGTAAATCTGGCCAAGTCCACATCAAAATTAAGCAGCTTATTGTGTTTATTCTGCCTCAGCCCTGTAAATCTTGAGCACTTTTCATGACCTCTCTTGCATTCAACTTTCAGAGCACAACTGCCACACAGTCCACGTGTTGGCCAAATGCTTTATCAGTCTGTGTAGCTGATGCCTTGTGGGCTTGTGCAGGATTGTTATTGCATACCTGTGGCTGATGCTAGCAGGTTGAGACTGAGACAGTGCCGTCAGAAGCCATGTTTCCTTCAGAAAGCACCCACCTGACTGTGGTGCTTGGGTGAGTCTGTACATGCAGCATCCAGGAGGCTGCTGTTACATGTACACGTGGTCAGGCCTCACAGAGTGATGGAAATCCTCGTGGGCAGGGAAGGATGCCCTCATGAAGTCTTGTATTATCTTCAGTTCATCTCTTTTGAGAAAGACACCAGGAGGGAAAGGTCCCAGAAGGGGATGCTGCAATGCCCAGCAGCAGGGGAACCAGGGCTTTTCTCTTTAACAGCAGTCAGCATAAGAAATTCCCTCACTTCCAGCATGAAGACATGGCTTATCTGTCACTGGCCACAGATGAGGTGGGACACTGAAGGACCTGAAATGACTAAGCTTTGTCCATGATACATCTGCTGCTGCTGTCCCACAGGGTGCGATGTGTACTCAGTGCAGAGAACTGGCTGTGACCAGTTGTTTGGGTGGGCTGCCAGAGGGGGTCACTGGAGCAGGGATGAAGGGTGGGGAGTGAGCCGGAGTCCCTTTAGGGACTCTCATTTCCACCCATAAAGCCTCTCAGCATTGCCACTGGTTCCCCTCTGCCATGTCAGTGAGATTTGTGCGAGGAGAGCAGGTTGGGCTGCTGCCTGCTTGCCCACCCTTCCTGAGATGCTGTAGCTCAACCTCCGTTTCCTTTTGAGCAGCCGAAAGGCAGGAGCACAGGAGGCAAATTGTGGCTCTTGCAGCAAGCACTTCACAACATGCCCTGCGCATCCAAACACAATGCAATTTTGCATCTGAGTACCAAAAGCTAAACAGCAGGTGAGACTGGGTTAACAGCCTGGGCATGGCAGTTTCTAAAGCAACGCCTGGGGAGCTCTAAACACAAACACCATTAGCAATAACAGGATCTGTGCACTTAACTCCCTGCCCTGCTCTAAAAGCACCAGCCCCTAGCAGCAAGCGTCCGCCACTTTATCCACTTGGTCCAGCTCTGTGCTTAGCAGCCGTGCCCAGCCCGAGGAGCTGGACCACCTGCTGTCACACGGGCATTTAGTTTAAATCTCACCCGCACCCTTTTCCATTTTGCCACTTTTGGAGAATATTCACCATTAAAACCCTTCCTTTCACACATCACAAAGGTATGGATTTACTCCTGCACTGTAAGTGCCACGAATTTACTGCCCTTGTCAGTAACAAGGAGGTGCTGCTGCGATGCTGATACAGCCATCAACTTGCGGTCTTCAGTGGCTGTAAGCTAAAGAAACACCATCACCCTCTGAATATTGGGCTCTGCAGGGGGGAAGGATGCAAGGCAGGGGCCAAAAGTGGGCCGGATGTGAGATGAAATAGAGGAGGGCAAGCATGCTTTGCTTCCAGAGACCCCAGGGAGGCAGCAGAAAGATGCTGAGCAGAAATTGGAATGGGGCAGCACAGGTGGTGGAGGGAGTCAAAGAAACATCCATTATTTATATACCCTCTGCAGTGAGCTCATGGCAAGTTGGCATTGGCCAGGAACTGGGTCAGGATGGAGCAGGATGAAGCAAATAAAACCTGAAGTCCTTGAATGAGGGCCCCCACCGAGCCCATGCCGATGCTCTGGCACTCTGTCCTGCCGCAGCACCCTCCAGCCAGGTTCTCAGCCACAGTGTTGTGCCAGGGCCAGTCTCTGCAAGCTGGATCCGCCTGCAACCCCAGCTTGGTGAGTACGTATGGAAAGAGTGATATCTATTGCACAATAACACGCTCTGGGCTCAGTTTAATGGCCCACACAAATGTTTTCATCTTGTCCAGTCTGGGATAACAGAATGAGTTGTTGCATCGATTGTGTCGTGCTGGTGTATTTAACAAACGCAGAGGCAGAGACACAGCTGATGGAGGGCAGAGGTGTTCCCTCGCCATGAGCCAAAGGGGAGGCAATGTTGATGTGTCCACCAGGAGTGAGAGATGCAACCAGTCAAGAGAGCCCACGCTACTCGCCGGTATTCACCCCCTCGGTCTCCTGCATGCCCAGGAAGGAAGGTGGGTTCACGTGTTTGGCAAGGTCTGGTGCTCAACTGTGCAGAGAGCAGGGGTTTAGTTTTTCATGATGAATTGGTGTGTAAGCCCATGGAGAGAGACTGTGGGCTTGGCATGGTATTGGCAAGCTTTCCAACAAGGCAAGTGATGCTCCTGAGGAGTGTTTAATCAACTACTACTAGCTAGTCCTTGTGGTTGAAGTGTCGGCTCAAAAGGTCTGAAGTCCATCAGGATTGTTCTACCATGTCCCAGCAAGGGCTTGCTGTCCCTGAGATTCAGCTTCAGGCTTCAGCTGTGCATGTGACATGGTCCAGTCACTTAAACATCGCACGACAAGCTACACTTGCAGAAACAACAGCTACAACTGTGCTTGCAAAAGTATGAGATTGGTGGATGCATGCTTGCTAGGCACCACGAGCTGCCTGGAGTGTCTGCAGCTAGCAGCTCAACGTCTGGGCTGTAGAATAACCCAGGTTTTAAACCAGGTGACATCATCTTCAATGCTGTTTCAACCTGCAGTAGAATTATTTATTGGTTTCGGCACGTAGGAGTCTTCTGGTTCGTGGACAGCCAATTTGTCTATGCAGATCACAAGGTACCCTAACCGCCTTTTTCTATGCAGGTGCCTAAATTTGGCCATTTCAAAATCCTGCTTTGAAAGGTACTGGGAATACCGCAAATGTTACAGTCAATGGGAAGAACCTATGAAACTCAAGAGTGGCAGAAAAGTGAGGCAGAGCGCAGAGCGTTTGGGAAGCGCTGGCACTGCTGCAAGCCCCTGCAGGTAGTCCCACAAATCCACACCGCAGGATTTCTTGGTTTCCTCTGAGGCTGCTGGTATCAGCCATGAAACAGGGAGAATATTGCACTGGATTGGCTAAGGTTCCCGTGGGGTCTGGCAATCTGTTTTTTCTTAAGGGGGGAAAAAAAAGTGAACACTCATGCACACTGCTACAGCAATGTGAAGTATTTTCCTCGTCAAGAGCCCTTCCTCGCTATCCAACGCCTTGCTTCAAAGAATGGTGCAGAAGTCAAGCAAAGCTCTGCATCACCCAGAAAGCACGCAGCACTCAACCGCGGTGCTCAAGGATTCCTAGAAGCCAGCGTTGCGCGGGGAGAGCGAGAACAGGGCACTCCGCGGCAAGCGTGCGGCTGATCCTCCCGTGCGGGGAAGCGGGGCTGGGAAACAACACCGGGGGGTTTGCAATCTGGCAACGCGCGCCTTCCACTCGGAGCAAGAAATGTCAAGGAGAATTAGTGAGATGACTGGAGACTCAGACTGCAACGGGAAGCGACTGCTGTTCATAAGCAGGCTGCGACTACTCAGCCTTGCTAATCAGATTTCAGAAGACGCTCAGCTGGCGCGTGCTGTAGGGTGCTCGTTGAGTGTTTTGCTAACGATGCTGTGCTGGGGGGGGATCTGTATTTCGGCCAGAAAGGAGAAAGCTCCCCTGGGGGGAGTCTGATTTGGTGCGTGGACACCTAATTTTGTCGGTGGAGGGGGAAAAGGCCATTTGGAAGCCTATATATCTCGGGCATGGCTCTGATACCGGCTCCGTAGGTCATTTAAAGCAAGCGAGGCAGGAGCAGATGCTCCTCTGAGCAGCAGCTGTGAGCACTGAGGTAACCAAACTCAGCCTTACCCGAACAGATCTGCTGGCTGGGGGTGACCCGACAACCTGCCCAGCTTCCCAGGCACCTGGAACCTGCCCTGATGCCGAAGCCACGGTGACTTGGCCACGCTGGGCCTTGGCGTGTCAGCGCCAGGAGGAAAAGCAACCGCATCCAGCCCTGCACACCAGCTCCACCGCTGCTCGGCCGGTCCAACTGGCTTCAGTCTCCCCCACCGAGGCACAATTTTGAGCCGAGGCACTAGAGAGCATGGATCAATATTTGAGCCAAGGGTAACGGGGATCCTCTGTAGTGGATCAAGGTTTTAATTAGCAAAGGGTTGTGTGATTTTGCATCATTTGCTTGATACCAATTCTCGTGAAGAGTAAAAGTTTACTTCCATTTCCCAGCGCGCTATTAAAGCAGCTTCCGTTAGCGCTGCCTGTGCTCTCGACTGTGCTGTATATGGCATTTCTATTTTTAGCAACCAGCGTTGCCATGACAACCCAGTGTGTTTTTTGTTAAATATAGCAGCTGTTGCAGGGAACTCTTGTCCTTCTGGATGTAAAGGCTGTGTTTTTGCCCTCTGATAGAGCTCAGGGTATTAAATGCAGATGAGAAAGGATGATTAGATAAGTGGAAGCCCAGAAGAAACCACGGATCTGTAATTATAGAGAGGGATTTTGAACGAAGCCGTGCATGTCTGCTGCTTCAGAAGCAGCCCTTCTGCGTTAGAAATGGTGTGGGGACAGGGATGTGGAGCTTCGCAGTGGGGGCTGTGGGCTCTGTGAGACCACCCATCCTCTCTCTCTCGCCAGCTGGGATGCTCGCTGCCTGTCTTTTACCTGTTCTGGTCTCTGCCCCTTCCAGGACACAGGCTGGTCCTGGCTGTGTCCTTCTGGACTTGTCTCACCTGGGAGGAGACGTGGGGGTGCCAAACAGGTCTTGCCATCAGAGAATCCCTGTGGGAAGGAAGGAGCCTGTTTTGGGAAAAGCAAGTTTTACCTCCTACCCATGCTTAAGGAGCTTGAAGAAGAGGGTTGTGTTGCAGGGTTAGGGTCTGGAGCTGCATCACCTGTTGGGTGATGGAGACCTCGCTGGCAGCAGTGCCAACGCACAGGCACAGGTCCCATCTCTGGGGCTGGCCCGGGGGTGCAGCAGGAGAAACGTACTGCGCCCCAAAGCAGGAACGTGCCCAAGCTTCAGTGTTCTATGGGAAATGAACTGATTCTGTTTCTGGTTTTTTTGTTTGCCTGTTAGCTCTGGAGGGAAGCAGCCATGAAGGACTTCGCTCCTGTTTCGCTTTGGCTTTGTTACTTCTTTACTGGATCCCTCTACAGCGCACACACATCCCCACAAAGGGCTGTTTTTCATCTCCTGGGAGGAGAGAGAAGCAGAGGGAGGTCTCATTCTGCCGGGTTCATTTTGTGGTTGGCTCTTTGCCTTCCCATTTCTGTGGGAGCTTCCAAATTCAGCGAGCTCCGAGGGGCACTTGCGAGTCTCTGTCAGCCCAGCCTCTGCTCTGCATTTCCATTTCGGTTTGCCTTGTGCCCAGGTGGCTGCAGCAATAGCTCTGTGCACAGGATGGGGAGCGCTATCGCTTGGGCCAACGGCAATATGTCAGCTGGGAGATGGAGATCTTTTTTTAATTAACTGGTCTTTGTCTCATTAAATGAAGAAGGAAGCCTAGTGAACAGCAGATACACAGCAGAGCTTAGGCTCTTTGAAAGTTTCTTTAAAAAGCAGATAATAACAACAAACAAATAAAGAACCAGAGTTAAAACAGCTTGATTTTAAAATATCTGTGGAGGTCACTGTGACCAAGACTTTGAACAGGAATAACATATCTCTGGGATTCTTATCTGTTCCCTGAGCTATCGTGCGCAGCATCTATTGCTGAGGATGTTATTGCTTTTCTGAATTTAATAGCATAAACATTGCTTATGCAAGCAGAACGCTGCAGAGGAAGGGATCTCCTCTCACACACTGCAGAGCTGCCTCTGCGGACACTGGGGGCTTCAGGTTGCTCTGCTGCCTGCTCCCTGCTCCCTCCAGGTACTTCACCCCGCCATGGCCCAGCTCTTTAACCAGCTGTGCAAGGGGATTTTCAGCAGGGGGATTTTGAAGAGTCAGGGATTTTGGAGGCAGCGGGGCAGAGTCAGATGCTGGCTGGAGTCCATCCTGGTCCCTCTGCAGAGCTGGAGCCTGTTTCCACGCGTGCTAGAGCATCTTCCTCTAGCTGAGGGCATAAAGATGGGGGTCATCCCTGAGGAAGCACTGCCTGTAATGAAGGAAGGAAAGGCTGCCACATCGAATTTGAAGACTTCCTTGCATCCTTCTGGGAATGTGTTGTCAGACATTTCTGGCCCAGAAAATGCAGCTTGCAGCTGGGAGGGAGGTTTGGGGCAATCATTTTAGATGCCACTTTGGTTTTAAGGGAGGACAGTGGAGTGGGCACAGTTACAAAAAAGGGTGATTTCCCATGCACCCGAAGCGTGGCCTCTGTTTCTCCAGGCTCCTCCAGCCGTGGTGCTCATCTTGCAGCCTCTCTGCCTTAGCAGCCATGGCTGGCAGGACGCTGTACATTTGATGTTCCCTCTCCCCCCTCTGACTCTGCTTAGTTGCATTCCTGAATGTGCACAGCTTCAAAGGTGGCATCAAGCCCCCAGTAACACTGGGCAGCTTTGGTGAACCCCAAAGCAGTTGGACCTAAAGTACTTCAAACAAAAGTCACGTCCCTCAGGGTACCCTTCGGAGTGGCCTTGTCTGACAGCCAGGCCAAAGACCACCGGAGGGCTGAGGACAAAGATACTTTGTGGCCTTTCACCACACTTCCCCCAGGGTCGGTGCCCCAAGACTTCCCCTAGAAGTGCATCTTCCCATTGCACTTTTATGGGCTCCTTGTAGGGGGTGCCCTTGGCTTGTAACTAGTCCCTGGTTTTGTGGGGACGATGCCTCCCATTCCTCTCGTGAGGCACTGGTGCCCTTGAGATAGAAGAGCTGCTGCCAGGATGCAGGACAAGCCCGGGGTTGTGGGAAGCGCAGACATGTGTGATACAGGGGAGAAGTAACGCTGATGCTGTACAACAGGGTTCCAGCAGTGCGAGGAGCCCAGGCAAAGCTGCCAGCAAGTGATGCAGGATGTTTTGTCCTTGGATCCACTTCTCCATCACGACACTTCCCACAGGGTTAGATATCATGCTGTGTGCTAGCAGCTGATCCTGCTGGGTTGTCCAAGAAGGATTGGGCAGCCCCTGCCCGCAGCAGCCGGTGTCCCACCTCAGCTGTACCCTTGGGCAGGCCTGCGGGGCCAGGGTGGTGGGGTGCAGGTCACAGGCTCCATCCTTTCTCCACAGTGGACATACATGCCCAGTTGGTCCTGCCCATGGGGAACCAGTCATCTGACTGGCTTCCCTCACAGAAAACCCTTCTACCGGTGTCAGAGGCAGAGTTTCCCCAGGAATGTGTATTTATTAAAACTTCTGCCTCCACTTATACGTCCAATTCCCTGTGTGTTCAGTGATCATCTCAGAGTTTATGCTCCCTGCTTTTCCCCCANTGATTTATGTNATTTATTGTAATCTCTCCATTGTGTTTCTTCCCCCCCCTCCAGGCAGCGCAGAGCAGGCAGCAGCCCTGGACATTTTTCCCTTTCTGGCCCATCCCTCAGCCTTTTGAAGCAGTTTCTGTGAGGAAGGACCATGACAGTGGCACGCTTCAGCTGCAGACCATTGCCCACGGCATCAGATATTGATGAAGCAGTGTTTTTGCCAGCGAGGATGCTCTCAAAGGCGGAGAAGTTTCCCCAGCAGTGATGGGGGCTGCTGTGAAGGATGGAACGCTTCTCACCTGTTCAGGGGATGGGTAGGTCTCTCAGCTGTGCCCCTCAAATATGAGCACGCCACTCCTTTCATGGGGCTAGGGGCTTGTTAGCAGCCTTTTATTAAAGCCACCTGCAAGCAATCCAAATGTTTGGTTTCTCAACCGCCTTTTGAGACAGGAAGAAGGTATTTATTGCATCTCTCCTTAGTTTCTTATCTTTGGGCTGTGGGGCTTATGGCCCGTGTGGGTATTGTGCCTGAAGCTCTGGTGAGAGGGTGCAGCTACCAGCAGCATGTTTGTGAATCCCTGCCAAGGAAGAATGGTGAGTGTCTAGCTCAGCAGCAATCTGGAAACCCCTTCTTGTGGGCTGTTTTTCTTGTGTGCTTTTTTCTACAGCTTTATGCAATGTTTCTCTTGCAGCTTCCTCCTGTCTCCCAGCAGAGGTGCCATGGCAGCTTCATCTCCATTCAGTCCTGAAGCACTGCCCTGTACTCAGCTCCAAAGGTAGCCAGCTATAAAGCCCATCCCTGCAGCTGAAGAGGGGAGCTTTGAGCACCCAGTGTACTAAAGAGATGCAGCACCTGCCTATGCTGGGGGAGAAGGAAGGAGTGCTGAGGGTTGCCCTCTCACAAGAACAGAGGTAAGGGGAGACAGGCATCTTAACCTGCAGAAACATGGCCTTAAGTCACTTCTCATCGGGCTGGTACCTAACCAGGAAGAACCTTCTGAGCATGCAAGGAGGTTGATATTCCTGCATGGCATCCCTGCTGGATGCTGAGACCCCAATGGGCTGGATGGGCACCATGTACCTGCTCTGTGAGCCTTCTGGTCACTGTCCCACTGCCTGGAAAAGCTCTCTTGGCTTGTACAAAGTAAGAAGGGGTATCTCTTCCTGAACAAGAGGCACTGTAAGGCAGGGCTGTACTGGAAGTGCATGCACTGTTTTCAATATTGGCTTTTTCCTGGGGAACACGTGAATGTCAGATGAATTTTTGTTTGCTTTTCCCCTGAAAGCAGACAGTTCTGCTCCCTCTCCTTTCCAAGCACACCACTGTATCAGCGCTCAGTATATTTGCCAGGCCAGCCTCAGCAGCCTCTTCAGCAATAGCATACTTTTGTGCCATTTGGGGAAATTTTCTGAGAGGGCAGTCTCAATGGCAGTGTTGGTTTAAGGGGAAGTCCATAGCTTCTGTGTGAGTGAGAGATTCTGGGCACAGAGAAAACAGAGAGCAAGTCTGCAGGATGAGGACACAGAAAGGAGAAAATTGCTTCATCTCTTGTTCTGGTTCCTAAATCGATTCCCAGCCTCCCTGCCTCTCACAAACCTGCCCTGCACATAATTTCTTTTCTGCCCCATACTGGTTTCTCCTACGGCTCCATCTTTGCTGGCATGTGGGGTGCAGGCTCGGGATGAGGGTGGGACACCAGCTTGTCACCAGGTGCTTTGGGTTTCTCCCACACCTGCTCCAGGTTGAGCACCAAAGTGGCAAGGACCTGGGGCACATGGAAGCAGTGCAAGGTTTAAGGTGGCTGCTGAGTTGTCTGGAAATCCCAGGCCCAGCAAACTCTTAGCCTCAGCAGAGTATGCAGAGGAGAGCATCCTCTCTGCAGCAAGAGGATGGGCTCAGCAAGACCCTTGCAGGCTCCTACCTGCCAGGCTGCCTCCTGACTTGCTGCCAGTGAGTGAGAGCATCTTCACTTGTTTCTGCCATGCGCAAATGTCTGTGGCCTGGAACAGCCTCAGGTGAGCTCAGGTTAAACTCCTCACTTGAACTACAGGGAGTTCCAGTTAGTCCTTAATAAAGGCAAGAAGCTTCCGAAGAAGAGATTCAGAGAAGTAAGCCTTGCTTGTCTCCTGGCTGCTTTAGGACCTCTGTCGCTGGCTCCATTCCCCTTCCCAATTCATGAGAGAGCCCATGGAGAAGACCTCCCTGAAGAGCAGGACGAGGAATGAGTTATGATCAGATTTGCCCACAAACTATAGAGTAACCAAGTTTTCCACCCTCTCCACAGGAACGTGAGCGGTTTGAGTAGCACTCCTGTCTGAACCAAAGCTGTGGCAGAAGGTGAGGAAGCAGCAGGCTGAGTTTGCTGTAGGCTTGTAACCCTGGCTTCCTTTTAACCTAGCCTACAACCTGAGAGTGCACAAAGTAACCAGTTGTGCTGTTGCCTCAAGCATATTTAGATTTGTGTTGGTTGTTTTTTTGTTTTGTTTTTTCTCTTTTTTTTTTTAGCCTCTCCAAACCTTTAGTTCAGTCACTTCTCAGAGGAAATTCAGGAAAATTGTGTTTTGTCCGGTTGCTGTGCTCTCCCTATGCCCCAGCCCCTCGCCTGCAGGCTGGGCTGCACCCCAGGCAGCTGCGGGGTCTCTGCCCCTCTTGCAAGAAATGTGAGGCCAGAACAGATAAGGTGAAGGTGAGGAACCTCCAGTAAACCTGTGGCCGTGTTCAGGGCTGCGTGGAATAGCTGCTGGAGCTTCATTCTCTTTGATATATTCTTGGATGTGCAGCATGTGGATTTTCACCTTTTTGAATTTTGCCTTGAGCCTTGCGTTTGTCCAAGCAGCAAAGCCTGCCCTGAAACCCAGACATGACCACACAGGACAGCCAATGTTTGTCTTGCTTGTGTTACAGGTCTCCTTGGGAAAACAGCCCCACCACCTCAGAAAGTGTAGGGGGCACTGGGGAGACAGAAGCCAAAACCTCTCCTGCTCCAATTGAGCAATTCTCAAAGGCAGCTGCATCTCTGGAGGAGAACCAGGAACAGCTGGAGCAAAAGAAAGGCCAAATGAGTTGATGCCATTAGGGTTATTTCATCTCCCTGTTGAACTGGAGCCCAGAGCAGGCCCTTTGTCAGTGGAATCCTCCCGTGTGGGGCTGTTACACCATCACAGGGCAGGGGCCACAAACACGTGCAAGTCCTGGAGAGTTTCATGCTCTGGGAAGGACAAGATGTCCCAGAGAAATGGCCACGGGGGATTTTTCAGCTCCTGAGCTATCTGTCACGGGCCATGCTGTGAGAAGCCATGCTGAAAGGGGTGATAAAACCATGGTGTACTGGTGACACAAAAAATTTGGCAAAGGATAGATGGTAACCCAAGATAGCCTGTTGGAAAGGTTAGCTAATGGTGTCTTATGTGAATAACAGCATCTCCCTCCCCCACAGAAAATGCTTTCCATGCCTGAACCAAAACCTGTTGTCTTGGGTTTTTTCAAATTAATGCCATGAGGCAGGTCTCTTCCTTCAGGGAGGGAGCTTTGGCATGGGTGTGATGGCAGGGTGTCTCTCGCCCTCTCCCTTGCTCTGTGTTTTCCAGAGGGCTCATTCTTGCCGGATCCTACCTCTAGTGCTCTTTGCATCTTTGTTGGCTCCATCTGCCACACACAAGTGCCTGTAAAGGGCTTGGAAGTGGGAAAGCATTAGGTAAAGGTAATTGTTAATGGTAATTATTAATGGTAACAAGAACAACTGCAAGAGGGATCCTACGTGGGCTGTATTATAAAGACACTCTGAAACCATCCACCCTGCAAAGTAACCTCTTTGCTTGTTCTGCTTTGTCTTTCATCCTCTTGTGTACCAATTACTTATCTCACTCCTCATTTTTCTTTCTCCTCCCTGGAATTTGGATCAAGTGGCCCTTTCTGTGGTCAAGATATGCCTCCTCCATATCTTCCTCCTACCCCGTTGTGTGTAAATAAAAGGAGGGGAATAGTAATTTTTCTAATCCCTTGTGAGTGCTCTGATGCCACTCACTGTGTCCTCTGATCCAAAAGCCACATAAAGCAGTAGCACAGATGCGTAGCTCGGCTCCAGTGGCTGGAGACAGTTGTTTAAGTCTCTCGGCTGGGCGTGTGCAGTGAGGAAAAAGACACCCCCCTCCCTTCTCTCCTGGGGCCTGGGAAACTTCCCAGCTTCCCTGATACCAAAGCCTCCCCTTTACAAGGTTTCAGCATCTGGTGCTGTTAACCCCACTGATCCCAGGTGGATCAGACAGAGGGGTCCTGCCGGGGATGCTCTTTCTCCTGCCATGCAGAAGGTGGCTTGCAGTGCTTCCCATGTCACCCTGCCAGTGTCCTTGCAGCAGACTCTGGCTCTCAGCCCCCACAGAGCAATGCTGCTCCACTTTCTGAGGCAGTATGTCCTACCAGACAGTTATTGGCTGGCCAGGGGATGCTTGTCCTTAGCACCCGCAGGTGGCAGAAAGCCTCTACAAAAGCCAGGAACCATGTGAGAAGCCCACCTCTGCTTAACCAGCGGGATGGACCTGGGCTGGTACAGACGCTGAGTGCTTTTCAGGTGGGCAGTGCCTCGTATGTCCCATGTTCAGGCTGTTTAAAAGCCTCTCCCACCGTCATCCCTGCCTGCCCTGTCTGTGGGGGAGAGGAGGAGTGCTCGGCAAACACGCTGCCTTCCAGTGTGCAGCAAGCCCTGCACCCAGACTGTCAGCAGCTGAGAAACCTCATCCAGTGCAGGTTCTAAACTGATACACGATCTGTTTCATTTTTGGCAGCGGGGGGGGGGAAAAGAGAGCCTCCAAAATCTATAAATCACCCGCCTCTCAAATTCCGTGGGATTAAGGAAAATGTGCAGAATAGAAATCATTTCCATGGGGGAAAGCCTATCATTTCATTTGTCTGGGAAAATAATACACTGTCTTCACATGTGTCTTCCAGAGACTTGAAAAAGAATTAAGTGTAAGGTCAGAGGATGCAATTACGAGCATGGTTTCTGTGGGGCAAAAGCAGGTGGAAGAATATTCCCCTCTTCTCCTGTGTCCTGGAGGCTTATACTTGCCCTAATGTTGTAGTTCCCTGCCTGTGCAGTCATGTTGGTAACTCCTTGTCCCCTCCACCCTACATCCCAAGATGGACAGACAGGATGAAACACCACAATAGGCCAAATACAAAGTTTGGCAAGGAGCAGTTTATTCTTAACTTTTAAAACCCAATCCCACCCAAGATGGGATGCTATCCAGGGGGGCAGAATGTCTTAATCCGGCTTTGCTATGAAAGTGTCACACACACCCCACTGCCCCGTTGTGTCCCGGGGAGCCTGCTACTGGCTGGGAGGTCATTCTGTACTCTGGCCAGCTGGCTGGTGGGATCTCCAGCCTGGATGGTCAGTGGGACCTCCATGATGCGTGGTTGCAGGCCATAGGCATAGCCCAGACCCACCTCCCCTTACCCCCATGCTGGAAAAAGGGAGATGAAGAAGGCAAGGCTCCCTGAGAGCCTTTAATGCCCTCTCAATAGCGGGTGGGCCAGGCTGTGTAATATTGCTGCAGCCTCTGATCTCACCCCGCTAATTCAAGACAGAAACTATGGCTTTTTATCCTTCCCCCTGACAAAATGTGAAGCAAAAGTCCGCAGCAGGCCTTCTTCTGTCAGCTGTGATCCCATCGGTGTCTGTGGGGCAGGGGGATGGGGGCCACCAGCGGGGCTGGGTGGTAGAGGAGATGGATGGGTGCCACTTTGCAGCCCGCGTGCGGTGAGGCAGCTAATAAAAGCGGCAGGCCTTGGCAGCGTTGGCTGTATTTTAAAGAGACCATCTGCTCCCACCAGCCAGCAGACCAGCCACTCTGGCAGAGCGTGGCCAGCCATAAATTGGGAGCTGGCAGGGACAGCCCCGACGGGACCGCATCCGCCGGGCAGACCCCAAAACCACCCGAGGTCCCAGCTCCACACTGCCCTGAAGGTATCTTTTATTTATAGACTAGAGCCATTTGATGTGAATTTCTCTGGTGCCTTCACTCAATTGTCCCACGGAAATTGGGTCTATTAAGCAGCTTTGGGCTGCAGCCAGCGCACTATCCATTACGGCAAACTTTGATCCAATTATTATTATTATTATACGTCCCATTTTTCCTGTAAATAAGATTGGAGGCTTTTTCTGGGTCTTTTGTTGGAGCAGGGTGGGTGTGAATCACTGCCCGGAATGGCACAGGGGAGCCCGGCGCTGCCACGCTCCTCTCCCGCCTGGGACAGCAATACATCAGGGTGATGATGGGTGGCTGCAGCTTCCTCAGCAAGCAGAGATGCTGCTTTTTGAGCTGGGGGTTTGCAGATTGATGCCGCAAAGCCTTGGCCAGCAGCACGGCTCGGTTACAGGGGCTGGTTCATCCCGGACGATGGCTGAGCAGCAAAAACAGCCTGACCTCTTCTCCCTACCAGCCTGACACTCCCGCAGGGTGTTTCTCACCTTGTTTTGTGTTGAAATAGGGAATGTAATTGGTTTAACTTTTTAAATTGAGTTGTCTCAAAACCTGATGGCAAGTTTCTGTGAGCTCTGAAATGAGTGGTAGTGAGTGTCCTGCCTCTTTGGGGACCCTCTGTCCAAGTTTTTCATGGGAGGAAGCTCTCCATGCGTTTGTGCTAGCTCCCAGACACCCAAAATTCTCCAAATCAAGCCCTGCTGCCTGGGAACTTCTGTGGACCACGCTGGAGGTGCTCTGCCTGTTCCAGGCTATCTGCAGTCAGCTGGGCCACTGCTTCTACTTGAGGTCTTCTACCTTCTGTCTCCATTCACACCCGTTCCTCACGTTTTCTTCCCGTTGGTGGTGCAGAACCCCACACCCTGGGAATGACGTGCCCACGCGTGGCCTTTCTCACCCGCTGTCACCTGTGTTTTCTTGGTGTGCATCCCTCTGTCCCTGCTTGCACGCCCGGTGTGGCCCTGCCATCCCTGATGATTTTGACTATAAGACCCCAGAACTCTGTCACCTCGTTTGAAGAGCAAGGGGGGGAAAGTCCAGCCATCCAGTGGATGCTGCAATGAGATAATGCTAAATTGAGCTCTAATTGTGCATTTAAACTAATTAAATTACCAAAGCCAAGGAATTTTGAAAGAGTCGTTAGGACTCCTGCTCTCTCTTCTCCCAAGCATGTGTGCAGGGGGGCAGCTAGCCCCACAACTGCCAGTCACAGGCTTTCTTGCAGCCTTCTTTGGAGCTGCCGATGGCATCTCTCATCGAGACGAGAAGATGCAAGGCCAGCCTAATTTGCTCTGGCAATTCCCTTGCTTCTAAGCATCATTTCCCCCCTCTTCTAGAAAACAAGCATGTTTAGCATTACGTGGTTTCGGCATCCGAGTTGCCTGACGGCTTTAAAAGGGAGTAAACATTCATTCTGCTGACACGGCAATAAAACCGGTGCATCTGGAAGAGAGGAGTCAGCAGCAGATGTGCCCCTGCAAACTGCGCGCCGTGATGAATGCTCTTCCCAGATACTGCTAATCCCTTTTCTCTTGCTCCTAGGCCTCCTTAATTGTGCTCCCTGTGATTAAATAACTCTTTGAAGACATCACTAGAAGTTGTTTCTTCCACACGGGAATGTCGCTTGCCAGGTTCGTAGCCTTTGGCTTTAGGTGTAGGGAGATCGTTTGGCAAGGGAGATGCGGAGAGCAGTGTCTGGGGTGCTCCGGTCACCCCAAAATGGTGTGGGGAAGAGTGTCCACCAGGAGGTCAGGGCCATCTGGCTGCCTGGAAGGGATGGTGGTCTTGGCGGGGATGTGCCTGGATGCCCCACAGGAACCCAGGGATGGCAAATTCCCAGGGAGCTGCTGCTGCTTCTTCCAGCCAATCACTAAGTGCAAAGTGCATGGACTTGAGAGTAGAGAGGTGCCATGGCTGGGGTGATGCGTTAAATCGGGCCCTCCTCCCAGGAGCAGAGGGCAGGTGGGCAGTGGTTTCCAGCCTCTGTGGGCTTCCTTGCAAGCGTGGTACCCAAAGCCTGTTTTTTTGAATCATGCT
>Ga0065711_1031934_pt1 | contig 28378 bp, 29 predicted proteins | sample Hoacrofraction12_FD_59098 | JGI IMG/M metagenome (GOLD analysis project Ga0065711, IMG submission 59098) | Hoatzin crop microbial communities from Cojedes, Venezuela - Epithelial fraction 12 v2 (version 2) | ecosystem: Host-associated > Birds > Digestive system > Esophagus > Crop | place... | reverse complement strand
CCAACCCCCCTGCCAAAGCAGGGTCACCTACAGCAGGCTGCACAGGACCTTGTCCAGGCGGGTCTTGAATATCTCCAGAGAAGGAGACTCCACAACCTCCCTGGGCAGCCCGTTCCAGGGCTTCGTCAACAGATGCAGAGCTCGGTCCCCGGCCAAAGCCATTGTCCCTGCCAAAGTCCCATCACTGCTTGGAAATAGGGAATGGGTGACTTCCACCTCATTTAGCATCTGGGGCTCATGCCTTCAGTTCTGGCAAATGTAGGGTGTCCCAGATCAGGTCCATCCTGTGCCACAGGATTTATAGGCTGCTATAAAACTGGTGGGTCCCTCCCGCACAAAAAGAAAGGAAAACAACACCAAAAATCCCTTTAGGATGCCTGTCCTCCTCTCAGGGACTCAGCAGAGCAACTATAAAACAAGGCAAGCCAAGGCATCACCCCGTAACCCGCTGTGTGCATGGGCCCAGGCTGAGAGGGTGACAGCAGCAGGGTGTGAAGGGTCCCCGGGTGCTGGTGGCAGGGCAGGGTCCTTGTTGGCCTCACCTCGCACACGTGCAGAGGAGGCCTCGGGAGCCACGCTGCCTCCCGCGTGGGTCTTTGCCGTCCCCATGGCTCAGGCTGCCGAGCCCCGCTTCCCCAGGAGGCTGGGCAGGTTCACAGCAGAAGCAGGTTTGTACTTCACCTTGCAATAAGTGGGCTAAAATCTCCTCTCCTGCTTTCCTCACGCGCCGCCGCCGAGCTGCCTGCGTTGCAATGCGGGCACGGTGCGGTCTCGGGCTGGGACAGCTCAGACACATGACAGCCGCCTCGCGGATAGGATTTTTCTGTCCCCTGCTTGCAGTGAAGCAGTGGCGCAAACAATCAGCTGGTATAAAAATGAACTCCCCATCCCTGGACCTCTAGAAGAAACGCGGGTTTTTTTGTACTTGGTGGGGTCTTTGCTTCATCAGAGAGGTTCTGGCTGCTGGGGCGCGTAGCAGATGAAAGGAAGAGGCTGGGATCCACGCTGAACCGGCCTCCGTGCAGGCATTACTGCGCTGAGCCAATCCATCTCCATTAGAGTTCACAGCCTCTTTGATCAATCTCATCTTTAAAAATACCAGTGCTCCGGAAGGCTCAGGAACTGCTTAATGTTCCTTCATTATTTTTCAAGCCATTAAAACCAGAGGTATTAGCTGCTGAATACTTTTTGTCTTGTTTTGAAGTAAAATGGAGAAGTAGAATGCTAAAAAAACAGATTAAAATGATTAAAAATAACAGAGCAATGAAAGCCAAACTGTTGGCTCTAAAAATGTTGATGTGTTGCGTTGCTGTGGGCATTATATTCATATGAATGAGAGCGAAGCACCCTGCTACCTGCCTCTGTGATGAACTGTGCGTGTCATTACACATGGCTGTTGCATTAAATCTGGAAGGATTGCCGTCTGTTTGTGCGGCAGCCAGGGCTGCTTCTTTGGGGATACAACACAAGATGATTCCTGTATATTCCTGTACTTCTGGTCTGGGCTGGCTGTCAGGTCTCAGACCTCTCCCAGGTCTCCAGAGGTGCCTCAAGCCCTCTTGCACATGTTCACGGCTGGGCGGCATGACATGGATGTGGCTAATTTTTTTTTTTTCTGAATTGGCTGGGGCTCTGCTGATACGTGTACGTGTCCGCCCAGTTCAACACTGATGGAGGCTTGGCCAGAGCTGCAGGGACCCACTGCTGGAGACTCGCATTTCTTCCTCTGCTGAGGTCTTTACCCTTGCAGCAGATCCTATATCAGCGGCAGGGCTATGGGTACCCAGTCCAAAGCCTAACTTCCATTTTAATCACAAGAAAAAATGCTGATATGTCTAGCAAGGATTACAAGACCACCTGAAAGCTGTGGCATTTCTTGTGAAATGACTATGTGACTTTAGGGTACTTCTTGATGAATAGCTTTTACTTGCAACCCAACTACACACTGAGGACCATTATGGATAGGCTTGGTGGGCACTGAACGGACATGCAGGCTAAGTGCTTCTCCTACCTGCCTGATGAATCCACAGCCAGTAGCTGCCAAAGGCCATTTGCCGCTGGCCTTCACTCTGTTCTGTGGTGGCCAAGCTGGTGCACTCCTTGATTTGCCTGTGTGTTTTGGCTCGATCCCATCCTTGCACTGGGATATGAAGTAAATATTAACTCCTTCCCTTTCCACACTGTGGCTTCTAACCCAAAGAAACTGAGGCCATTTGGTCAAGGGACGATGGGTTGTCGCAGGATCAGGTCATCACTGAGGGTGGCAGGACGAGTCTAGACACCAACTGCGAGGGTCAGTCCCCCGTTCCGGGGGGCTAACACTGGCGAGCAAAATATAACCCACTTAACTTTGAGACAAAGCCTGGGTGGAAGTTTTAGCTGGCTAAACACAAATCTGTCACCATTTACTTTCTAGGGAGCATTTCAAGCGTGGACACGTGTTTCACAACGGGGCCCAAGGCTGGGGCAAAATCATTTCAGCATGTGTAAAGGTGTAGGGTTTCTCTTCGCCAGGCACACTCTCTCCTTCTTTTCCACCCACTCTGCTGCGTGCCTTGCCAGGCTGGTACTGAGCCAAAAGCAAGAAAGGGCTGAAACTCGAAGAGAATTTGGATGCTTCGTCAAAGCTTATCTGAATTCCACTGGTTCGCAGAGCGGGGCCGTGGCACCAGCCCTCATGAGGCTTCTTACGAAATGTTGGCTATTTCTGTCTGCTTTTTTCCAGCCTTCTCAGATGTGAGCAAAGCTCCTCACGCACTCCTGGCATCTCTCCAGTGGGATGCTGGCACTGCCATGCTGCCTGAAGATGGAGCAGAGTCACGAGGCGGGACAAGGGACAAGGGGACCCAGCTTGCTGGAGGGGCTGGATTTAAGTGCCTGGGATGCCTTTACCCATCGCGGGAGCTGCAAAGGTGGTTACACATGCAGACCAGGCTGCACCTCACTTGACTGAGGACCGTGAATAGCAAGGACAGGTTGCTGCAGCCTTACATATGGCAACAGCCTGTGCTGTTCCTCTGAACTTACTGGGAATGAACCAACCTCCCCTGCGGCTTCTTGCGTGATGACGGGCAGGGGATGCCAGGCCACAAAGCAGTGCCCATTGCTAGCAGCCTTGGTAGGTCTCAGTGTTGTGAGCGATCCCCTCCCATGGCTTGTGCTCCACGGGCAGTGCCACAGCCATGTCCCTTCCTCCTGGACCATTTCCCACAAGCATAACTTGCTCAGCTTGCTGGCCTGTCGCAGCTGAGACTGCATGACGGTGGCTCGCAGGATGCTCACAGCACAGTGGGCAGGCTGCAGCACCGGGCTCAAAAAGCACATTGCAGAGGCTTGGCTGAGATCAGCCTCTGAATTTTGGGGGAGCTGGAGGGAATGTGGAGTCCAGGTCCATGGGTATATGGCAGCAGCTATAAACATGCTTAGGCTGTGTGGATTACGATTTGAATGTTAATGCAACCCCTTTCTTCCAAATTGAGAGATTCCTGGCTATTGCAGAGCAGTGGGATATTAAAATGGATTGGATTATAATACATTGGACATAGCAGCAGCTGGGGTGTATGGTAGGGCAGGTAAATATTCCTATCTGAAAGCATGGCTTCTGCCTGTTCATCAGTAAAAGGGTGTTTCTGGCATTCCTTCTGGAACAGCTTCATAGCAATACCCAGCCTTCTCTGTGGAAGCTGAGATACACAGCAGCAGCTCCCAGGATGGCAAATCTGCCTTGTTCTTCCTTTAATTGCCTCACTGCTTAAGGAAAAAAAAATTGACACACTTTTCTTGCAAGTGGAGATTAAGCAGAAACTCAGCTCCAGCTCCAAACAGCGTAGCTTCCAGCTCTGATTTTAAACAAACAGCTAAAGAAATCCCTAATGCCTAAAGCCATCAGCCTCAGACCATGTGGAGGTTCCCCACATCACTAGCCTGATTTCTGAAGGTGATGAGCTGCAGAAGGCTCACTAACCCAGACATGAATTATCGGTACTGAAAAAAAAGGAAAAAAGCAGTGCAGGGACAGGACCCCAAGCCTTGGTTTCTACTGCAACATTTACTCAGCAACGGGTCCAGTGGATCTCAGTGGATGAGCGGCACTTTGGGTCAGTGCTGGAGCTGCGAGGGACTGCAGCCAGACCCAGGCTTGCTGGGCAGATGCTTGGAGCTGGCTCAGACACTGCCATAGCAGCCAGATCCCTCATGAGCCTGGAGCTGGGCCTGAGCTGACCCGTGGCTATCTGGCTCCCAGGCTGGAGGTGGCTTGCGTCTAGCCAGCCCCGAGCACGGCTGGAGCAACCACGGGTCTATTTGTACCTATCCTCCTGTCTGTGCTATGAAATGCTTCACTCAGCCAAGAGGATTTACCCCACAGGGGTACATTTATTTCAAGCTCCCCCCGGATTATTGTGCTTTTCAGGTTTATGTGGAGACCAAGAAAAAACGGTCCCACTCCTCAGATAAGGGATCCAGAGTCAGGTTCACAAGGAACTAAAGATAGATCTCTGCTGCTGTCACCAGAACGGTGGAAAGACACCTCAAATACCTCAGGAGCTAAAAATAGTGAATTAAGATTCACAGCTGAAATATTACAGAGTGGAGTTCGATTGTGTTTTTGTTGCAGCAAGAGATTGAAGCACCGTATTTCATCCTGCTGGACAGTGTCCAGCTACTAGCTAGCAGTGCATCCCAGAGGGGTGGGCGTTACGGTGTCTCCTCACCGGCTCCTGTATAAATAGCAGCATCCCTACGGAGTCGGGGACAGAGCATGAGGGACACGACAGTTCTGAGGGGAGAACATCCACTTGGGAAGGTGGAGTCCCCACATCAATGAATAGTTAATATGCTGATATTATTTAATTACTGATTTATATTTAACCAGTTTGAGGGCATACTATATGTACACATTTGTGCTCCTCCTCTTGGACAATGGTCTCTGAGTCCCCTAGCGAACGATACCTGAATTTCTCTTCCCCATAGAAATATTTCCTTTTGGAAGTGACAGATAGGAAACAGTCAGTTATTAATGAAATTTTAGAAACAATTTCTTCATAGTTTTTTTCCTGCCAAAGCTGTTTTCCAGTTTAAACTTCAACTGAACTGAAAAATCTTGGCTTCCTACGAGCTGCATTTTTCCGTGAATAAATAATTTTCCACTTCTCCCTCCTTCAGATCTTATGTCCCATGGTAAGCTTGGAATATCTCCGCGTAGATGCGTGGCATCATCTTCCATGTGGATCTGCACTCAGTTCCTTTTCAGCTTGAAATAAAGGACTGCACAAAATTAGTCCCTGGGTATGGGGAGAGCAAATGTTCCTTAGCATCCTCCCTGGGACTCTGCAGCACTGCGATCTGGGCCACCAGCTTTTCACCATGAAGGCAGTGGCTGGCTCTCAGTGTGTACAATGCTTGCTGCTACGGGCAGTGCTCTCTGCGTAGGCGAAGGCCACCTCCTTCATCCACCCCATCACACTGCTCTCCTCCTCCTCCTGATTAGGGATGTCATCTGTATGACCCTGCCAGTCTCCTGACAGTGTGGGAAACCCGAACACAGATGTTCTGCTTGATCCCAGCCACACACTTGGCAGCACAGCATGCTGTTCTCTGTCCCAGACGTGCTGTGGGGCCAAAACACACACACGGAGGTTTATTTTTAATGCAGCACTTTTTCTGGCAGCCTATATTGTGTAATTCCTGCCCTTTACTTTCCCCTTCTCTCCTCCTCTTTTTCTGACGACAGTGCACACTCGGGTTATGCCTGGGCATATCATGGTATGTAGCTGTGACTATTTTTAAACCTCCTCGCAGCTCAGCTGCGAGCTCTGTGGTTTTTGATGCCATAGATAAACTGGAAAAAGAAACACCCATTGTAGCCCAGAGCCACACATATCCAGCCATTCCCAAACCCCTGCCTGAGGCTGCCTCGGCCGCCCTGCCTGCCCAAGGCTGCTGCCGTGGCTCAGCGCTGGTCGTGAGAGACAGCTTCCCACCGCTGTCTCCCTCGGCTCCCACTTGATGCCTGGGAGCCCCTGGCTCCGTTTGCTGCCCAGCCTTCAAAACTGGGTGAGAACCCGAGGCTCCTGCCTACTGAACTGCCACTTGCTCTTCCCCAGAAAGAAAACCCCCTCCTTGTGACACCCGGGGGCCACTTTTCTTTGGTGGGGGTTGTGCTGATCCGCTCTGCGGATGCTGTCTCATTGCTGCTGATGCAGCAGCAGCTGAGAGGCAGAAGGCAGGGCACCCTCTTGGTCACTGCTGCGTGGAGGGGAAAGCCAGGCTAGCAGGGACATCAGAGGCTTTTTATCACTTCTGTCTACTATTCCCGTGCTTCTCAAACTCCCCTTGCTCCGCAGCGGTCACAGTCACTGCAGGATGCAGGCACACAGGCACTCGGCCATCTGTCCTCCAAATCCCAGGGTATGTAAGGATTCACCAGCTCTTGGGATGCCCAGGATGGATACCCTCTCCTGACTTCTCCGACGATATTTCTGCACATCTGACTGCTTCTCCAAACCCTGTTTCCCAGGACCAAGCTGCAGTTCCAGGCCACTCACGCAAGAGGCAGCTTGCCCTCGCAAGCCGGCAGCCGTCCGGGCCAGGGGCTCAGCAGCCGGTGGGTCCGGCAGCCCTCAGCAGAGACCATCAAGGTGGTACCCCTGCAGGGAAGGGGCCTGAGCCTCCCCCGTGGCTGCCGGGGCAGAGAGCCTTTTACGTGATTCCAGCCATCGCTGTCACTGAGCTGATGACTCCAAAACGCTCGGCGCAGGGCGGGAAAAAAAAATGGCAACTGCGATGTAATTAATGCTGTAACAACTTGTTTCCCCCTTGGAGAATTATACCATTAGCTGCTTCAATTGTGCATGAAATATAAATTACATTACTCAGAGGCATCATGTCTAAGCAGACACAATCCTAAGTGACATGGCTTGCCACAGTGTATCATGCTCCCTGGTCAAAATTAACGGAAGCCGGGTTGCCTGAGGCTAGCAGATATTCATTCAGATATCAAAGTTATAACCATGGTGGTTCAACCGCCTTCCTGCCTCAGGGAATTTCCCAGGGGAAAGCAATGTACCCAGGCTCTACCCTCTGACGAGAGCAGCTCACAGGTTTGAAAAATGCTGGTTCACCCCTGGTAGCTTCGCATTTCAGAGCCCGGTGCTTTCATAATCCAGGGACGCCCTAGCATCGCTGTCCTCATGCCCACCTCTGATTTGCATGCGTCTGATTTCTGTTTGTCAGCAGACAAAACCCGACCAGGACCGTGGTGCTAAACATTCTAGGTATAGTGAGATAGTGAGAACTTGGCACGAGGGCTGCTGAGCTGTGAAAGAGACCCAGAGGGCAGGAATCCTCCCCTCCCGCTGAACCAGGACCCTTTTTCGGGACACAGGCAGCTTCAGTTCTTGTACTTCCCTGGGTCTTCTAATTTTGGAGTTAGCAGTAGGCTAGAAGACACATTTTATTCTCTTCTGCTGCCCATCTGTAATGAAAGATTGCAACCCCGCAGCCTCGATTAGCTGTGTTTGTGAAGAATAATTTGCTCTGTTGGAATAGCATCCCAATTCTTTTTTCTAGTCACTTAATATGGACCTTTAGAGCTGCAAACACTGAAAACACAGATAGAAAGGGAACTGAAGTTTTTCTGTCTGTTGAAAAATAGCTTTTGCCTTAGTTTGCCTTTGCAAAGTTGAAATCATAGGCAAATCTCTTCCTTGGAACAAAAAGATATGGAAAAAAGGACAGTCTTGACAGCCCGTCAGAGGAGATCTGCTGACACAGGGCCAAATCCTGCACGGTGCTGTGTGCCTTCAGTGCCCATTTAAATCAGAGGGAAATGAGGATGCTCAGCACTTTCAAGGCTGGGATTTTGCTGTTTCAGCATTTTACCAGTGGTGTTGCCTGAGAACCACCAACACAGACTTGTCAGAGAGAGAGTCGACTGTGGTCTCACACGACAACGAGGATCTGATCCTCTGCAGAAGATGGCTCAGGGTAGGTACCACCCACAAGGTGTACTTTACGAGCTGCAAAAACTGCAACACAGTTTTCTTTGTAGGAGCCATGAATGTGTGGGTTTTGCCAGTAACATTGCGTGCAGGGTAGTGGCTCAGCATCAGATTAAACTGGAGGCGTTGACAGGCCTTATCCAACGCGGTCCCGGTGTCTTGGTTCCCTGTGACCTCTGCTCCTTGGTAAAGCAGGAAGAGTGCATGCCAAGTACCCTGCTCCATGCCAGAAAACCTGTCTGTCAGCAGAAAGAATGATCCTGGTCTAGACTGACTTTGGAAGGAAAGGTTGTTTTCTCGGTCTCTTGTCTGGCTCGAAATCCAGGCAGCCAAAATTTCTTTACTCCACAAAAACTGTTACTAAATTCAGTCAACAAGCAAAACTGAGAGAATTTCAACAGGAAGACTCTCAGCCCCTTTTCTATTTTTGATTCCTGAAGGGTTCAAAGTGCAAGACGCCTGGTTTTAATAGAAGGGAGGAAGCACTTAATACAGAAGCAAAATCATCCCCAAGCTCTTTGCCTCCTGAAGCACAAATCGCCTCCTTGTCCAGGGAACAGGCACCCCCACTGCTGGTGTAGGCCACGTAACCAAAGCGTGAGGGTGGTTATTCTGGTCGTGGCTGGAAGCCGTACACGTGAACATGTGGTCACAGAGAGCCAAAGGCTTTAGTTGACAGTGGAGCAATCCCAGGGGGACAAATGGCACGCAAGGCACAACACGGGCACCCTGTGCAGGGGGGGACCTGGGACATGGATGCTCCTCTGACAAACAGGAGACCTTTCCAAGCGCTGAAATAGCATGGCACCTCTTCCTTCTTTACCCTCACTGACTTCTCTGTAACAGCCAGAATGGTGGCAAAGGTTTTTGAGGAAAGGGCAGGGAGAACGGAGGGAAAAGGGGATTTTTCAGCAGAGTTGCTCTATGAGAGCCAGGCGCCTGAGTTGCCACAAGCATCTGGTGAAGTCTCCCCTGCCCCCACAGCTACAGCTGATGCAAATACACTTAAATGCTTCAATATTCGCAACTTAGCATTTTAAAAAAATAGCTGGAGGAAATCAAACATGTTGCTTCCTGAGAAGACCGGGGAATATACATTCCCAAGCAATGAGCGAGATCATCCATTATACATTTCTATCTATTCCGCTGACTGCCTGCGCATCCCCCTCCTGCCTACGCAGGACAGACGCCCTGGTTCTGTATCCAGCATAGAAGAATCACATCCACCAAAGAGGCACCCCAGTATCTGTGGGTTTGCTCTCCCAAAACTCTGAGATGCTGGCACTCTTTCAGTGACAATTTTCTTGGGAAGGGAGGATCTCGACTGTCGATTGCACTTCGGCAGCAGCCAATATAGGAAGTAGTGGTATAAATTCTCACTCTCATTAAATGTGTCTATCTGACTGATGGACACCGGTAGAATTACACAGCGGATCCAGATTTGTGGGTCTGACAGTAATAAACCAAATTTTCATATAGAATACATGTCTCGGAGGGGTGTTGGACGTGCTTTATTTCCGTGAGTTATAGGCGCTGCGTGACACGGGGACGGTGCTGGCCACCATGGAGTGGAACAGTCACTGAAACCAGCCCATCTCTGGTGCTTGGAGCAGTGACCTCGCAGACGTACGCTGCATTTGCTCCCCAAGAAACGGGCTTACCCACTGCTTCTGTTCATCTGAAAAACCTTTTCCTCTGAAAAGCTGCCCTGTACGCCATGAGCCGCTCCTGCACTCCGCTGCAGCAGCCTTGGTGGGAGCAGGCAGAGAAGGGAAAACTGCGCACAGGAGCATCTCAGCTTCTCTCCCAATCGCACCGTCACTGCTCCCGTCCCTGGTAACCTCTCCAGAGAGCTGCTGTGACTGGGTGAGCGGCAGGGAAAGTGCTGCAAAGGCCTGGACGCTCGCCCTTTTTGCTTTTAAAGCAAGAAAGAGGTGAAGGAGTAGGTGCTGGGTCCGGGATGTGGTGGGTCACTGCACTGCTGCGAGGCAGCCAGGACACCTGGAGTTTTGTTTTCCAAATCACTACAGCAACGGCCAGGGTTAGACATCAGAGCCGTTAATTCATCTGCATGGCTGCCAGCAGTGGAGTGCTGCCAGAAGGAAAGGTCTGCAGATTTTCCCAGTGCGGCTATTTCTTAATAATGTTCTCTGCCCTGCTATTTCAGGTGGGTTAATAAAAGACGTAAAATATTTCCTTGTCTTACTTTTGCACTTTGAGCTTCTGTTTTGCACACAAGGCTCTTTCCTCTTTTCCCTTCTGTCCTGATTTCGGCTGGGATGGAGTTAATTTTCTTTCTGGTAGCTGGTGTAGTGCTGTGTTTTGGATTTGGGATGAAAATAATGTTGATAACATACTGATGTATTTAGCTGTTGTTAGGCAGTCAAGGGCTTTGCAGCTTCTCATGCTGCCAGGCACAGGGGAAGCTGGGAGGGGACACAGCCAGGACAGCTGACTCAAACTGGCCAAAGGGGATATTCCATACCATAAGCTGTCATGCTCAGTATATAAGCTGGGGGAGTTGGCCACGGGGCAGCAATCACAGCTCAGTGACAGAGTAGGTATCGTTCATTGGGTGGTGAGCAATTGCATTGTGCATCGCTTGTTTTCTGTGTATTATTATTATTATTATTATCTCTTCCTTTGCTTCCCTGTTAAACTCTCTTTATCTCAACCCACAAATTTTACTTTTTTTTTCCTGTTCTCCCCCTCACCCCACAGGGGAGCAAGAGGGAGTGAGCGAGCGGCTGCGGGGGGCTTAGTTGCCAACTGGGGTTAAGCCATGACACCGTCTCAATGTCTTCCCAGCAATTTGTCTCCCCCTGGCCCCGTGCAGCCACCATGCTGATCCTTCAAGCCTGGAGTGTGAAGGGGGTTGTTTCTGAAAGACGTTATTCAGTCTCCCTCACAGACACCAGATAATGCTCAGGAAACCCTGGACCAGCTGCCACTCACTGGCTTTCCTTGCTGTGGTCTAATTTCATGCTCCTAATTTCATTGCCAGAGCGCCAAGCCCCATCCCAAATGCGTCTCCTGCGTCCACGATCGTGGGTACCATGTGAGCATCCCCGCTCCAACAGCCTACTTGCTGCTGCAGTCCTGAGCTCTTCCGCTGGCGTGGATTACTTCAAGTGAATCAGGACCAGCAGCTCTGCTTTTAAAACCTTCCTGACAGCGCATTCTCACCCGGTGGCAGCGACAAAGGAAACTCCCCCTGAAGAGGTTACCGGCTGTGGAAAATCAGCCGGGAGCGCGCTGATCGGAGGGCTGCAGCGGATCTCCTGTTGCAGGACTAATCCTGCGGCCCACGGTGGAGGAAGGTCCTTGGGATGGCGGCCGAGCAGTCCGGGCTGCCGTGCCCCGGGAGCCCCTGAAAGAGGATTAGTTTGGCGCACTGAACAAACAGAGGGCGAGCGGAAAGCTCAGTCATTGTGGGATCGCTCATCGCAGCTGCAGATAAAAAGGTGAAAAGAGGGACTTAAAAGATTATTCTGAAAGCAGGTCAGACGTTAGGAGAGCAGCTAGTTGGCAGACGGGGTTGTAGCACCCTCCCACCCTTGCCTGACTTCGCTCATGGGTGAGGCTGGGGCCCAGCCAGAGGTCTCACTGGGTGAGCGACGGGCGAGATGGGTCCTGGGCTGGGCTCCGTCTCAGCCATGCCTCGCCGTGCTGCGGGCAGCACGGGTGCCCCACTCCCCGCCCTGCCCCTCGCCTTGGGGTGCATGAGGAAGCCTGGGGCAGAGATGTTTCACCACCTGCGCTTGGGAAGGCTCAAGGGATCACTGGGCATCTTCAGGGTATGCACTAAAGGGAAAAAAAAGGGGACAGCGAGACTGTGGTGAGGCAGATTATATGGAGATGGGGCCTCGTATTCGCTTTTTGGATCTCTTTTCTCCATCAAGAGGTGTGGGCAGTTTCTGTGTTGATTCTGGTCCCATTAGCATGTTTGTTTAGGCTAATATTTACCATGCAGTTCTCTCACTGTCCCAGCCTTTCTCCTCAGAAGCGCCTTTGGGGTTTCCAAGCTGAAAAGGCTCTCGCAGGGGATGCAGTAAGTGCTTACCCACGCGCTGGGGCTCTACCTTGCCTCGATTACTCAGAAGATTTTGCGGTTCCTGAAATGGTGACCTTTCTCAGTCTTGGGGCTGTACGGAGTTTTATATTGTGTTTTAGGATTTGTGTTTTTATTTACTGCGTGTTTCATCAAATAGCTGCTCTCTAGCACAGATTTGTAATGCCTTGGAGGAGATTTCCTAAGTCTCTCCTCTCCTCCATGTCCTTTAGAAGTAATAATTGATAAAACTAAGCTCATTATGCATTCCCCAGTTGATCTCCCAGACTGATCGCATAACTTCTAACTCCTTCTTCTCCTTCCCTACGTCCTGCATTACTCCTACAGGCCATACAGACTGCTGCTTACCTGTAGTGTAATAGCAGATGTCTGGAGAGAGAGGAATGAAGACAGAAGAAAGAAAAATTGTAGAAACTCAAACCCCGTGCTTCCAGAGATGAAGCAGTGGTCATTTGCCAAATAAAAGCCATGTGTTGCAACACTTCCCAGAGATGCTTGTAATGGCGGTCTGGAAAACCACCTTGAGCTAAGACTCACTCAAAATCTCTCTTGGCAATTTCAGATTTCGCATCGAAGAAAAGGTCTTGATTGCTACATGTCAACAAAATCAATTTCTGAACACTTCAGCGTCCATGGAGTTTGAGATCCATCCTTGCAGTTTTGCCTTTGCTGTGTGACAGGCAAGGAAACAGCCACCAATACCTCACCCCCATTTCACCCAGCAGTCCCTCCAGTGCAGGGGACTGTCCCCAAGCTCTCCTCCACGTGGGCACTGGCCCTCCCTAACCACAACCTGCCCTCTCCACTTTCCTGGCACGGGGCAGTCACCTCCCAGTGCTGCAGGGCTCAGCGATCCCTGTGTGCTTGCCCTTGTCGTTGTCAGTTCGATCTGAAGAAATGAGATGTCAGACCATTGATGTGGGAGCTAAGCAGTCGAGATGCGATGCAGACCTGGCACAGTAGTAAAATGTTACGCCAATGAAGCTGAGAAGATGCAAGCTTTATCACGGGTGGATACCCGAGCCTTGCCACCCGGGCTGGGTGGGTTCTAAATCACTTCCAAAAATCAGACAGGAGAGGCCATTTTCTCGGGTAAAACCTTCCAATATGAACAAGGCAAACAAAGAGCCTTTTCTGCATCCACCAGAGGGGAAGGAGCCAGCACGTATTTACCCTTGAGGCAGGTGATATGCTGGTCTGAAACAGACAAAGCAATTTTACTGACACTTGCTCTTCCGTCCCGCATTTTGCAGGAGTCAGACGGCAGCGACTGGAGCTGTAGGTTATTAAAGGACTTGGCAAAGTTATCATAGATTGTGACATATTTATCAGGAGCTGGAGCTTTTCTGAAAACCCTGACTGCACCAGCCGTATCTGTTACTTGATTAAAAATACTCATAATAATTCATACCCTCCCGCCGCTTTTGCACTGAGCGAAGTGCTGAGCTGTTCTGTGGGGACTCTCCTTGACCGATATATTTCACATTGCTGGATAGGATAGATAAATACTTTTGTTACATCAAATACTAGTTCCATTTTTGATAAGCTGGGCAGAATTGTACCATGCTGCCATGAAGCTGTTACAAAGTCTAAACTGGCTGGTTTGCTCCCTCTGGCAGCAGCAACAGGCTGCACGTCAGCACTTAATTTGGGAATGTAAATCGTACGCGATTCGGAACAGTCCATATCGGAGTCAGGTGGTTTTGCCCCATAGTCACTGGGCAGTAGTGCTTAAAAGCTTGCAATACAGAAACAGGGATGCATATATCATTTCACGTCCATTCCAGCCTCCGGGGGATGAGTGCACTGGGGTTCTGATTGCACTTCCTACACTTACTGGGTGAATGGAGGCTGCCGGGACAGAGCAGAGGGAATCAAACCGCCATTGCGTGAGATCTCCCTGATGAGGAGATGGCAGCCTGCATCAACCAAGCCAAGCAGAAGTCATTGCCAACGGAGGCTGGCCACGAGTGCTCCAGGTGTGACACCACACTTTCCTGCTGATGTTTCTCTCCAGCAAGGGCTTCACAGGGGTGGTGAGGGAGGGGCTGGGAATCCCTTCTGAGGGGGGCAAACAAATATGCCAACTCCCTCAATGCCTGTGTTGCCTGCTTACAGGATGGGCAGAGGATGACGGTGCAGAATACAAGCAGGCTGCAGAAGCACAAGGACGTGTGGAGGAGAGGGTGGCTCTGAGCAGCTGAAGGAGATGAGAAGGACCAGGAGGACTTTAGCTTCAGGAGCTAGAGGAGGCTATGGGGAACAGGGCTTGCCTCTGGAGACTGCATCACACTTGGTGGAAGGGAAAAAGCCACAGAGGTGGCCCAGGAGCGAAAGGCACTCACTTCTTCCCTGTTTAGTGCCTTTTATTGGACTGAGTCCAAACCTAAGCACTTTGCAGCTCTTACCCACCTACACGGTGTTAGCTAAGCTTGTGTAAAGTTAGAAACAAAAATCCACAGAGCTGAAAATCAGATGGCTTATGTAGACGGCTAAATATAGCAGTAAGTGTCTAACTTCAGGGCACCTTGCTGAGGAACTCGTGCCTCACATGCCGAGGGCAGCATTCTTGCTGCTCGTACTCTCCCTCAAAGGACGGCTTGGCCTGGCTTGCACAGCATACCTCACAGTTGTTTGGGAGCATCACAGGCTGTGGTAAGGAATATGGGAAGGGACAAGAACAGCAGGAGATATATACTGGGTAAGGCAGAATTGTGCTGATGTCCCAGGCTGACACTATGGTCCCAGCTGGCCCAGTCAGCTCTGGAAAGTGTGTGGTCACCTGTTCTGAGTGCCCTCAGGCAAGCTGGGCTCCTCTGAAGCTGAGTTCCCGAGGAGTGGGTGGCAGGTACCCAGTGGTCCTGGGGGGCTGGACGGATGGCTGGACTGGACACCCAGGTAGCCCTGGCCCCTGCTCCTGGCTCTGCTGCTCGCCTGGGGGAGGCACTTCCCACCTCTGCGCCCTGCTCTCAGAAAGGAGGAATTTATGATCCTGACCTTCTTCCTGCTGTCAGATCAGCTGATGAAAAAGTACTGTCTAGGAATTGATTAGGGACCGGTCCAAATCACAGCTATAAATCTAAGCGCTCCCAATCAGGAGTTGCAGTATAAAGTCGGATTTTTAAATCGACCCTATCTATAATGGGCCAAATCCGGATTCTCAGTCTCCTCCAGAACAGTTTAACTAAACTTTTCAAAGTCTAGCTCCTAAATACATTAGTAGAAATGAATGAATTAGTGATCTGCAGTGCTTTTGGAGTTAATAAAGAATAAATTGGCAATTTCAAATAGATTCAGCAGGTCTGGCCATAAATCCTTTGTATGTCTGTATGATAAAAAGCAAATAGAAATTTTCAAAAAAATTTAACCTTGCATGGTGTATAAAGAGAATGCATAACATTCTTGAGCATAAATGCATCTCAAATCAAACCCATTGTGTATACGCAGAATATGTAATGCGTTTGCTCAAGACATTTACCACAAACTGAGGCCAAACTGGCAATCTTTTTATGACCAATATAGGTCTTTGCAACGCCAGCTTTCTCCACACTTGTGTATGTATAATTTTGCAGGCCAGGTGCAGAGTCTTCAAGTACCTGTAGGTGTACAAAGGATATATAACACCTCTCTAATATTGTAAGCTTGGGAGTTAGCTATGGAAGATGCCTCTCTGTAGCCTGAGAGGACAGAGCCTGTAGGCAGAAAGCAGCATATTAAATGAACAGGCACATATACCAACTGGAAGAAGTGGAAAGGGAACATACGGAATAGGTTGGAGCTCAGATCACCTTTGTCTGATGGTTTCGGACAGGAATGAGAGACTGCAGCAAGAACCACACTGACCTGATGACTCTCAAGCTCTCCAGCTCATGCCACAGGAAGAGGGAAGATGCTGTGGCTGTGGGAGGCACAGATAAAGACCAGTCACTGCCCTGTGTTCGCCTGTGCTGCGACACCGTGCCCCCAGCACGGCACAGCGCTGAACCACGCGTTTCAAGCTGGCACCTCCACGGGCTGGGCAGTGGGCTCCAGGGCGTACTGCACTGCTACGCTGATCAGACGTGCTGATCGAGTCCAAGGCACAAAGAGAGGAAACTCTCCCGCGGCTGACAGCATCAATCACCCGTGTCATCATTCGCCCTCCCAGCGAGATGGTTCATTCTGAGCTGGTTGATTCTGGAGCCTGGGCCAGAGGCTGCAGGGAGCAGCAGCGGAGCTGGCCCAAAGAGGCAGAGATCATGCTCACGTGCGTGCTCACGCTCATGCCCATGCACGCACACACTTTTGCTCATGTTGTTTCCTGGCCTGGAGTATGTCACATCTGCAGGTCAACAGTTCAGGTCGGATAATCAGACTGTTATTATTGTGTTTGAATTAGTGTAGGGTTCACTGGCTGTGCCTGCGTGGCAGGGCTCTGGTATCAGGATGAACAAGCGCCTAACTGTGTATCTGGATGAGAAGTGGTGGCACGCCCTCCCCCTGTATGCCTTGCTTGAAGCAAAACACGGGCACCTGGGAGGGAAGGGGCAGAAATCAGACCAGCACCCCCTCCTGCCGGGACCCTCTGAGGCCTGGGGCTGTCGGTCACACTGCAGCACTCACTTGCCCAAGCGGGGACAGGGCCATAGAGGGTGTGTGAGTTTCGCAAAGGCATTGCTCACCAGAAATGTCTGTGGCAAATCCCTCCCGAAACATGAGAGAAGTCGGTTCCTCAATGCTGGCCTCTTGCTTGAGGCCTGCTGCTTCTTTAATGTTAGCAAAATCCATCTCACCTCTATAGTAACACCCTGTAACTGCAACTGCAATTCACAGGAAACCAGTGTGTGCCAGAACAGCCGTGCTGCACGCAGGAGACCTACTACAAGAATGATATTTATTCCCTGGTTCCAGTCACAGGCCAGAGAGCAGGTTTATGAAAGGTTAATACCCCCTTATATGGCTGCTGTCAGTTCTCACTTCTTCCAACGGCTGCGTTTTAGTCTTTAGTCTTTCTTCCTCCACCCCCTCCTTTCCTTCCATCTAAGAAGTGCAGCACCAGAAACATGGGAGGGAAGGAGTGAGGAAATGCTGCCAGCGTCGCCAGCGGATCCAGGCAGTGGAAGTGCGGTAACACCAGCAGCATTGAAAGTGCCTGTGACTGCTCTCACCGAGCCATGGTTCCCAGCTCATGATTTGGCCAGGTTTTCTTCTCCTTCTAGTCCCAGGAGTGGCAGCCCTCATCTGAAGTCCAAGCGGACACTCCAGACCCAGTTTTCTCCTCTGATTCAGCAGCTTTGTGCTCCTTCAGTGACATCAATTGTTCTCCCCGAGTTCTGAGGGATGTCCATATGGAGACCCTCCAGCCAGGTGGTACAGAGCCATCCTAGAAATTTCACACCCTATCCCTCGGGTCCATAGTTGTGTGTGTGTGGGGGGTATGTTAGGAGGGAATAAACACTTCTACAAACTTCCTCCCTTAACCCTTACTTTCCTCACCTGTCTCTCTCGGGTGACATTAATAGAATTTGACATTGTGGCATAACCCGTTAGTCATCCTGCCAGACTAGTAATTTGGTCAAATGACAAACTTTCAATCATTTGAAAAAATGGCTGTTTCACTAGGGCATTTGATCAAATGATTAAAACTAAAAGGCATTTGGCCACATGACTGAAGATGTGATCGTGGCTCTGGACAGGTGCCAGAACAGATTCTTATAAAACAATCAGACTGGAGTGTAATTCTTCATGCGCCGGAGCTTCAATACAAACAGGTCCTACCTGCTGCTGATGTTATGAAGGAACCCAGGTTTTGTGACCTCTCCCATGTCCAGGGTGCCTGGGTCTGACGCTGAGAACACGGGAGCACCTCCCGACCCCTTTGGCTGTGGGCGATGGGCTGGGACAGGAGTGGTCAGTGGTGAAGAGGGATGATGCAGGTGGAAGGAGGGAGGCGGGAGCAGCGGCAGCGCTGGCCATGGCACGTAGCCCCCAGGAGTGGTTGCCTGGCCACCCCACGTGGCCTCTGTTCAAAGCACCAGTTTGCTCCAGCAAAGGTCCCTGCCTTTACCAGGAGCCCTGCCTTCCCAGCTTGAGCACTAGGGAGGGTAGGGGAGGAATCTTCCTCCTGGCTTGTCTCTGTTTTTAAACATGTTTTTAAGCATGAAGCTCTCTGTAAAGCTGTGCCTTTGGTGCCAGCAAAGCAGCAGCAGAGGAGCCTGGCAGGACTGCTGTCGCTGCTTATGTGGGACAGGTCAGCCCAGGACAAGCTTTGCCACTCTATAATGAGTGAGGGCCTGTAAACTCCCTGCCACCGTGCCTTCACTCTTGCTTTCAGCTTTGCCTTTACATATAGCTGCATCAGGGGTGCCTGGAGGGGCGGGCATCACAGCGACCCAAAGTAAGGGCTGGGGTCCTGCCGCTCTGCGTGGGGAGCAAGTGTGGAAGGAGCCGAAACGTGGCTCTCCCTCTCATGTGCAATAGAAAGGCTCTGAGGAAATTAGTATTCAGAGGTCTGTCTGGGGTTTGATCTCTCCCCCAGAGACCCTTCTGGGCACCTTACCCATTCCCAGTCTGTCCCATTTATTTATGACAGCAGGGTAAACACTTTCAAGGCACAGAGGTGACCACAATCTCTCTTCTGTGAAGTTGACAAGCTATGACTGGAGAGAGTGACAATGTTTATGGTGAAGAGCTTCCTGCAGTTACAGAGAGGTCAACAGGATGCTTACCAAAAATAAGGTTCAGTTCATTGAATTAATGAAGTTCGAGCAGGGAGCACAGAATATACAAGTGAAGAGAGGAATAAAGCTTCTAAGCAACAACTACTGTGATGCATTTAAACAGTATTCCCAAATCATGATACTTGTGTTTTTGCCAAAAGGTAAAAAACCAAAGCAATGAAAAAAAAAAAAGAAAACAAGAAAGCAGAACACACACCCCCATTTCCTAACCGGACTAGCTGCCCAACTACTGACTCTTTTCAGGTTCTCCTGCACATTCACAAGAAATGTGACCTTTGTATGCTGTTGCTGGGGGTAGGCCTGGCTCCTCAGAGGGATGGGAAAATGTGTGATTGCTGGATGAAAGCAAAAAGGAAGCGGCTCAGCCAGCAGCAACCCTGGAGGTGTTTCCAGTGCCTACTGTACTTGGAAGATTCAGCAAAGCCAAGTCTTCCTTCCTATGGCTTCTGTAGGCTGTTTCCAGCCTTTCCTTTTAACATAAGAACACAAAAAAATGCCCCGCTGGGTCAGATGAGCCTAGTGCTCTGTCTTAAGAGAAGCAATTTAAGGAGAGCACGTGAGCCCAGCCAGTCTCTGTGACCCCGTTCCTTTCATCCGTCCCCCAACACCCACAGTTGTGGGAGTGTTAAGGCTGCTGAAGGGCTCGTCCTTGTCTGTTCTTTCACTTTAATATCTGTTTATGGACCTGTGACCCATGACCATGCCTAATTCTTCCTATAGCTGTTTGTAAGAAAAGGAGAGACCTCATCCTCAAGACCCCTTATTTCGTATCATGTCTAGTAAGCTGTATTTCAAAACAGCCATTCAAAACATGCAGGCAGTGGCACAAGGTCAGTGAGTGCTCCAGGCTGAGGACTGCCTTCACCTGGTGTCCACACTGCACAACCTAATGGGATCCCCATCTTGACCAGGAGCTCACAGGGACATGGGGACACATGGATAACTACAGTCCTCTCTGCCTCTGCGTGCACTTGGGTCTGCCCCTCTTGGGAAAGCCTTTCTTTTTTTTTTCCCCAATCCTTCTTCTGCAGAGTTACATGACAAGAGGCTTGGAAGTTTCTATTTAGCCAGGTGACTGTGAGCTTTTCATTCTGGTAAACAAGTGAAACTTTCAGCCACCTGACTGACAGAGGGTTTGGGGAGGAGGAGAGCCTTATCTGCTGGCAGGATTTGATGAATTTACCATTGGAATGACTAAGACGTAGATCTGCACATATGGGAACTCCTTTCTGCCTAATAAATAATGCTCGCTCACTTGCCCCACCAGGGCATTGGGAAGGCTCGTTAATTATGGACTCCGCATAGCCTGGAAGTCAGAAGATGCTACGCAAATAATAACTGTTCTTATCTTGCAAAGCATAAGGCTGCATTTGGATTTGAAGTTTTTATTTTGGCGAAGGCACAACCAGTAGTTTGTTCTGCGGTCAGGCTATTCACACAGCTACTCAATGCAAGGATAAATCATATGGACTGCGTGCAGTACAGGAGAAATCTACTCTATGCAAAATTAATGTCGGGCTGGCCCAGCAGAAGCAGCACACGTAGCAAAGGTGAAGTGCATAGTCTTAGGGGGAAGCTGTGTGTCTGCCCACCTGGTAAATTTATGTCTTTCACCTCTAGAACTTCAATTCATGCACGGTGTGAGGTTGTAAGTGAAATGAATTTATTGGTGTCAGTTCATTCCCTAATGGGTAACAGTTCATGTCACAAAATCAGCACAGATAATTTGTCATGATTGGAAGTCTCTCCTAAAGAGAGGCTCCAGCATGCAGGGTTATGGAGGAATTAGTTGCTGGCCCCTGGGAGAGACGGCAGAGCACGGTAGAGAAGCCCACGCTCCAGCAGAGGAAACAGAGGTAATAACTAACCCTGCCTCCCACCTCCTCACCCCCTTGTGAACTGCGTCAGAGAAAGTTCCTGTGCTGCAAGTTCAATGCTAATGAAAAACAGGCCTTGCTCAGATTATACCTCATCTTAGGATGGGAATGAGATGCAGTGATTAGGTTAGATCAACACCAAAGTCAGTGGGAAAACAACGCTAGCAGAGCAAAACAGAGTCAATGGGCTATATCTGCAGCTGTGCCAAGAAAGAAACATCACCTAATGACCCCTAAGGGTTTACGGAAGGGGAGATCCTGCTGACGTCTCCAGCAGGTCTTGATGGCGCTCCAGGATGCTCCATCTCCCAGCTTAGCCTTGGGAAGCTGGCCTTTCTTTCCCCTCTTCAGCCTTCCTTTCCATCCCTTGGGACAAAACAGCAAGAAGATGCTGACGCACACTTCAGACGCTTGAAGCACGTGTGCATCTGACATGGGAATGCCTCACAGCTGCCTTCAAATATTTCCCCTGATCTAACATCCTCAAAATCCACTAAATGATCTGTAACAAATAGCCTGGAAAGTACCTGTGAGCCGCATTTTGGAGCGTTGCCTGCGAGAAGTTCTTTGTTCTGGCCAGGACATGATGGTCACAGGAGTGTGACCTTGCCCCATGCAACATCAGGCTGGAGGTGGGTCTGCCTGGCCCAGCGGGGTAGCACAAGAATGGCCACATCCCTTCAGGTGCTTGGAGAGGTTGAGCTGGGAAAGCCCACATCTTGCCACAGGCTTGCTCGTGCCTGTTCTCAGCCTATGCAGAGCCGCATGGCTGTGGCCACCCAGGCCCTGGAGCCAGGATGGCCGGGATGCTCCTGTATGACACTGCCTGGCAGAGGCAGGGCAGGGCTCTGCGGCACCGGGACATTGTCCCACCAACTGTCCGATTCCCACCTGCTGTTAAGTGAGTGCCCTTTTGAGGCCAAGCCATTTCAGTGATAGCTGCAAAAGAACAAGAAAAGATCACTAGGTACCTTACCAACTGATTTTCTGAAGGGTTGGAGGCTACTGGGAAAGAAACAGCAAAATACACATTCCACCAACTGCCACCTTACATCTTTTTTTCCAGTCCTCTCTTCTGCTTGACCCGAGAAGGAAAAGCATCGCAGGAGGCCAGAAAAACCTGTCAGATGTCTAGTCTCCTCTTACAAAAAGTTATTTGTTAAGGGATGACTAGAACCTGCTCTTCCTGTGCCCTGGGAAATTCTGAATTAAAAAAACAAGGAAGCAAAAACCCAGCCAAGTAAACAAGCCTCGACCAAATCTCATTCCAAAAGAGAAGGAAAATGTATAAAGGTAGGAATCTGTGTCTCTCCTGCAGGGTTGAAGTAGGAAGTCCCGAAGACTTCACAGAGCAGGCTGGCCATCCACTTGCTCTCTCCAGCGCACTCCCAGGGCTCAGTGGCTGACTAGGAAGCCCAGCAGCCAGGAAGCCCTGGGAAGTCTCACTGCCAGGGAGCCGAGAAACGGGGGCTTGGCAGCCTCCATCCCCTGCCTGCCATCTCCTCAGAAGTCTGCCACGTGCGCCTGGTTTCTGGGAGGATCTCATCAAAATTGACATATTTCCAGTGTCTTTCAATGCTGGTGTATTAAATTTTGCTATGCCAGACAAGCATGCCAGAAAATTTCTGACCAGCTGTACTGTGAACACTGAGCACTAGAAACTACCAGCTTTAGCCCAGTCAGTCTTTCCAGTGAGCAGACAGAGAAACCTGGGGAGCAAACTCACCCACCTCGACAGCAACTTTCCCACTGCATTCACCACTGACTCCTTCAGATGTGGGCAGTGGAAGGCTGGAGCACATGGGAAGCCGTCACAGTGTCAGAAGGCTGGACTCCAGGCCAAGGTGTGCAGCGAAGTGACGTGGCCCATCAGCCTTTACTTTATGCCTGTTCTTCTAGATAGGCCCTGGGCTTGACTGTTGACCTGGGTTCATTTCCAAGCCCTCCCTTATCAATCTGACATGCACACAAACTGTTCCAGTAATGAATCAAGCTGGCTGGTTCTTGGCCTCAATCAGTCAAACCTGTGTACTGCACAAACTTTCACCTAGGTTGGAAATAACAGGTAAAACCAGCCCCAACCACGGCCTACAAAGAGTAACTCCGCACTGCAGCAGTTCCTCAGAGGGAAGAAATCTTTCGGTGTGCACAGATAGTCAACAACTAAAGATGGCAAGGGAAAAGATCCCAACTCATATATTTTCTATTAAAAATATCTGAAGAGAGACGTAATACTATCGGCATAGAAAATTCAGAAGGCATTAAAAGCTCAGACTCTGGGAAATTCCATCCATTTACAGAAAAGCAGTAATTCCTGTGCTCTGCTTTTAAGCCTGCTTGAGTTAAAAAAAAAACCTCTCAGAGTTAACTGGGCCATCTCTGAGCCAATAGCCGGGAATGGGCTGCACAGCCAATCTGTGCAACTACAAGTTTCTGCTAAGGTCTCATAAAGATACTGAGAAAAAGAGCCATGCAGCCAGAGAAGAGCTATTCGCTGGTCGTGGAACGTGTTGGGGTGATGAGCCATCATGTAACCTGACAAAGACTGATCTACAAGACACAGCAGAAAATCCTTATTAGGCACCAGCCTGCTTATCGAGCAGCTCAACAGGCTCTCCTGAATCACTATATGAAAACTTACCAAAAAATGTATCTTTGTGAACGTTGTTTTTCTTTCCCAGCTGTGCTGAGCTGACCATCCAGGATTAGAAAAAAAAGAAAAAGCAAACTGCACTGGATGCATGCTTCAGACCCAACCAAACCCTTGTTTATCAGCTCCTTCCAGATGTTCCTGCAGCTGTATCACCTCACCATCACCACAGTTTGATGTGGCACCAAAGCAAATTAAGAGCAATTCTTTTGTAGGCCTTGCCGACACTGTTCTGTGTGTACTCCAGCTCGCTTCTCAGCCTATTTTTTGCACACTGGTGTCCTCAATTACTTTTCCAAATGAAAGGGAGTCATGCTACTTTAATTAAACATTTAATTGAAGGGAGAAAAAAAAAAAAAAGAAGAGGGAGGGAGCTGATGTTTGCCAACGAGGAAAGGATAACAGTGAGAGATTGCTGCTTCTAAATGAAACCTCACAGTGCTGCATTCTGCAGCGAGAGGCACCCTGGGCTGGGGCTCATGTATCAAACTACTGCTCTGCTCCTATTCAATTAATGTGTCTGTTTCGATGGGGAGGTTTTGTGTAGCATTGTTGGAGATGGCTTCTAATTTTCCCTTCAGTTTTTGGCTGGCTTAATTAAACTTGCACCCACTGAACCCTTGTGTGTCTCCAAAGGCAGACTGGTTATTGACCTAAGGGATTTTTTTTAATCATTTCTATGTTTCCCTGGACACCTTCAGTGAATTAGCGAATACAGCTGTTCTTTTTTATTTTTGTGCAAATATTTTTGTAAGGTTCATCCAACATTGAGGTGTTTCTGCTCACTCCCCCTCAAAAAGCTGGCAGAAATGTGTGTCATCTTTCCCATTCCATGGGAGCGTGAGAACATAATCAGCTGCAAATCTCCAGGCTGGGACTTCCCCAGGTAAAGAAGTCATGCAAGCCAGCACCTCCAAAACAGAGCAGGGACATCTGGGCACTCCTCGCCCCTTGCCCAGGGGTAAGCTTATGTGTTAGAACAAATTCATTTGCACATGTAGAAGTTCATGGGAGAGGGTCCTCATGAACTTAGGGCACAAGTTTGTTTTGTGAGTGAACTGAGAAGGTCTGGTTTGCTGTCAGCTGGGTCTCAAGGAGAGCAAAGCCCTGTGGATTTGCTGGTGTCTGTGATGGCTGGAGTCACATGATGGCCTCTTCCTCACTGGGGGATTAATAAAGTCTCTCTTCAGTTGCCTGGTCTAAAAAGACTTGGAGGCCTTATTATATTTGAGAAGTCTCTCTCTCAAATTCAGTGGAAATCTGTTAATGGGCTCAGAATTTATGGGAAGGTCGAACAAACAAACACATGATTGTAGAGACCTCCTCTCCTTTGGAAATTGGGCTAAAAATGAGGTTGAAGCCTGGGTTATGTGTACGGCTGACTGAAAGTTCATGCAACCCCCATGCTATTTACCTGTGGGCCTGAGTGTATGAAACACAGCACCCACACTTCATCTGACATTGTCACTGCAGGCAGTGAGTATGTTTGAAATTTAGGCTCTGCCTGCTTGTTAAAAGATGTGAACACTCACAAATGTCAAAATACAAAAGCGGGCTTACACAAAGAGAACATCCTGTGACATGTGAGCATTGCCGTCGCACAGTCATTCTCGTCACTAACAAAGCAGGGGACGAGGGTGGGTAAACTGGGCCACTCTAGCAGAAGTGACTCATGGTGGAAAGAATAACAAGCCTGAGATCAGAAAACTGAGAGTAAATCTTATGAGCAGGGTTGCCTACCCTGTTCTCTTTTCCAAATGGTCTGAAAAAGCAGCAGGATATAAAGTGTTTCTTGGGGTACAACTGACTAAAAATTCAAGAAGAAAACATTCTTGTCTTCCCACTGAAGACTATGTAGGCTTGCTCCTGTCTAGGGCACAAAAAGGATCCCATTCAGACCTGAAACCTTGTTGTCACACTCTCTGTAGTGGAAAGTGGTGGAAGTGCATCAACCAGCTGGAATTCCCACCCCCAGCAGGCAGGAGAGCTACTCGCAGCAGGGAGCTAAACATGGTTTCTGCTCAGCATTGTGACTGTGCTATGGACTAGCTGCAGATTAACCCAGCGACCTGCCATCCGCTCTCATCCATACCTAAGCATATAAGCAAAGGCAAGCTGACGATTAGGGAAAAGAACAGATGAAGTTCAGCTCAAAGTTCAATGTCATTGAAAAAAACATGAATATCAAACCCAGAGTGGGTCTGTTTTTTTCCGTCTGTAAGCCTGTGTTGAGCTCTCAAGGGCTGGGTCATTCTGCTGAGGGTTCAAATGAGAGTGACAAAGGTGGGGTCCAGCCTAAACTGAATTCCTGGCATGGGGACTCCTATGCTCTGTTCCTGGTTCTGTCACCAGCTGGCTCAGGGACAAGCCACACCACTTCTCCTTGCCATACTTCATTTCAGCCACTTCTGAAGTGGAGATACTAAAACATCCTCACCACATGGGGATCTTCTCGGCGTTGTGGGTGTTTGCTCTCAGTGCTTGGAGTTTTACAAATGCAGGGTGCAGCAGAGCTGCAAAGTGAATTTGGAACAAACATCAATCAGATTCTCCAACACAACCACTCCTGAGCTTTATGTAGGAAGAGAAGGAGAGGGACTGGAGACAGACTTGGTTTTACCCAGATAGAAATAAGCTTTATTTCTAGGACGGTTTTTAATAAAATAAATACAATTCTCTCGGGCTTATAGCAGCTTAATAATCACTGTAGCTGTGATTCATGCTTTTATTCTGTACTTCTTTTTTAACTTAGGAAAAACAAGTCTATTCAAGCAACCTTTCGAATGGAAACCCATGACATTCGTTGTTGTGTTTTGAGCGAACTAAAATCATGTTGGCTTAAGAGTTCAGTCTTCACAGGCTCTTTACCCATACCTGAGGAGCACCAAAACCCAAAGCAGGTGGGGAAAGTGTGATGAAGCAAACTCTCCCTGCATGATGTAAGGCAAAGGGGGGCTGTCTAGCCCACTGCTTTCCATAAGAATGCATTTTATCTGGGCACTACTGTTATTATTAATGATTTCTATTAATGTTCAGATAAGTCCCTGTGCAGGCAGGAGTGTGGGAGCCTGGGTGCACCAGAGCTCTCTGTCACTGTGATGGTGTCTCTGGAAGGGCAGCAGGTGGGCTGCACACCCAGTGCCAGATATGTGCTTATTTCACCTGTCTTTTAGGATAGCTGCAGGATATGGCACATTAAAATACACGTTGTGATGTGTTTGCTCACTTGCTTTAAGGCTGTTCAATTAACAAGCAGTTCTGTGGACATTGGCATTGAGAGCAGCAAAATGATTCTCTCTGTGTTTCAGGCACGTGTGGCTTTGGGCCCTGAGAGATGAGGAGTGTTTCTCCCTTGGTTTAGAAAGGTGGTCTCTCTGGTATGAGGTCTCCAATGTCTAATAGTGGCTGAGCTCATTCAGCAGCATGGCACCCTGTCCAGTGGCAGGTCTCCTCTTTTCACAGCTCCCTATTTTCACAGACTTTGTAGGAACTGAATTACCTTAGCAACCTCTACCGTGCTTTTGCATTTTGTTGGCTTTGGCCAGAGGGTTTCAAAAGTTATTACACAGAGAATCACACACAGAGAGCATGTTCACATGAGCCTTTAAAAATCCTACTCCTGCTATGCTGATTACCATGGATAGTCCCCTTAGCTGAAAAATGAGTCATAATTGTGGAAAACAGTGCAGAATTTGAACCTAAGCCATTAATGTTAATGTAATATATGGTGAGAGAATACTATTAACATTTGGATGGATGAGTTACAATACTCTGATTACCACACATTTGCATTCCTTAGCTGCTATGTGATTACAACCTCAGCTTTGAAGTTGTGTTACCACAAAGACCTCTTCTGCTGTTTCGATTTGTTTTCTTGGTGTGTGCATATTTAGAGTCAGAGTCAGTTTGCTAGTATTAATAATATTGATAGCACAATGATTCCTGCAGTGCCCAACCAAGGCCTCAGAGAGCGAGGACAGATGATCCTAAGAGGGTGAATTCCCTTCCATTTTTCAGGTTGAGCTTCTGGAGACTTACGGAGGAGTCACCTCACTGAATTGTGGCTGTTCAATGGCTCTTTAAAGGCCTAAGTCCAAGCTAGTTGTTTGGGCTTCCAGTATACTCAGAGGAGGGAAAGAAAAGCATCTCTAGAGTGCCATCCATCCCACATACCATGGCTGCCTCCGGTGCAGGGGGCTCCGGTGTCTGCCTCCCTTCAGGTGCCCGTAGCTGGCTGGAGCCAAGCCTCCCTGAGCAAGTGCTCGGGCTGCTCAGAGGATGCTGCACTGCCATCCAGTCAGTCAGCAAAATGGTTTCTCCTGACTCACTTACCAGTATTTTCCTCCAGGTTTCTCACTGTGAAGACTTCTCTTGCGCCTCTTCTGGTCAGTGTAAGGATCAGGAGGATTTCCTTAGTCTTCCTTGCTGCTGCCGTGCTGCATGCTGTCCCCAAGACACCAGCTGAAAAAGTCTTGTTCCATGGTTATCTAAGTCTGAGCAGCAGCAGTGTCAGAAGGCAGCAAGACAGACCTACTTCCAAAATAACTGTGATGCTTCTGGTGCTCTTGGTGTGACAAAAAATGTACGAAGAGATCACACGGGCAGTGATGAGGCCAGAGATTATGCCCAAATGTGAAAGATCTGGCAGCCTCTGTGCTATGGGTAGGACCATATTCTAGGATCTATCAGCAAATAGTAAGCTATGAACACTCTGAATAGCTTGAGGACTCCCTAGCGCACAACTTTGGTGGAAAGTATCCATTTCCTACATCCTGCACTTCTTACAAGTTTTCCCTATGTTCTTGCAAAAACAACCAGCCTGGAGGGTCAAATTCTGCTCCCTCTTAAAATGATAACACTTTCTCCAAGAGGTAGTTCATGTCATAGAATCACAGAATCATAGAAAGTTTTGGGTCGGAACGGACCCCTAGAGGTCATCTAGTCCAACCCCTCCGCAGCGAGCAGGGACACCGCTAACTAGATCAGGTTGCTCAGAGCCCTGTCCAACCTGGTCTTGAATGTTTCCAGGGATGGGGCCTCCCCATCTTTCCTATAGGCTC
>Ga0065711_1005949_pt1 | contig 28380 bp, 16 predicted proteins | sample Hoacrofraction12_FD_59098 | JGI IMG/M metagenome (GOLD analysis project Ga0065711, IMG submission 59098) | Hoatzin crop microbial communities from Cojedes, Venezuela - Epithelial fraction 12 v2 (version 2) | ecosystem: Host-associated > Birds > Digestive system > Esophagus > Crop | place... | reverse complement strand
AAAACTCAGAAATCTGCACTGCAGCAGGAGAAGTACAGGCTTACAGCCAGCTCCGCTAATAGGCTGGAGGGAGGGGGGGGTATAACCAGAGCCAGGGTGCTGAGCTGTACCTGTCAGCGTAGCTGGTATAGCTGTCTCCATCCTATGGACCAGCTTCCTGCTGAAAATTTACCAGGGCAAAGGAAGACAAGTTTTACGATGTCTTCCACCTGCAGACACTTTTTATGAAACAGTAATTAAGAAATTTTTTTGTCTGTGAACATTCCCGAGGTAAACATTTGTTTTTGTAACATGTCATGTTGAGAAAAAGGTAAGATAGAGGAATTTTAAAGCTAATGACTTTTTAATATACATTAGCATATATATGAGTATTTCCTTAGTATCAGATTAAGCCTAATGAAATCAAACTAATCAGATCCGAGTTTCGTTTCTGTTATTCTCAGAAATCCAGTATTCTTCCTCTGTTATACTGTAACTATGGCATAGCATGCACTGCTATGACTTTCTATATCTATAAAAAGAAACTTATCTGTAAATGTATTTGTACTTTCCTGGTGAGTTTCTAGTGCAAACTCTTATCAGGATCAGTGGGGAAAAGTGAGAACTACCCAAATGAAAGAACTCTGTCACTTTTCCTATACAAATAGATTTTGCTAAACCTGAAGCAAGGTCAACTGCATGAAATGCTGCATGAAATATACAGTTGATCATCTTCTAAGACCATATTTATCACAAAAAATAAAATTCCATGAACACATTCTTACAAGGTATCTTGTCAGATATACACATGATACTAAAGGAGCACTGTAGTATATACTTGATTAGCGACTGTCAGTCAACAAATGGATTAAGTCACTCAAATTTCACAAGTGGGTTTTTCAATAACTTTCCTCGTAGACGACCTGTGATACCCACTCCCTCCCCTACACACACACGCAAATGGTATCAACAGCAGAGCAATGGCTATGCCACTGAGCTAGATAACTGCCTATTCATGGTGCTTGATACTGGTACTATTCACAAATGTAATGATGGCATAGACATATTAAAAGGGAATAAAATACACTTTTCATAAATATTTGTTTTTCTTATCTTTATAAATGTTCTCCTCTTCCTAGAAAAGCAAGTTTGCAGATCAGCTTTTCATAAGACATTTTATCTAGTTGATTGGATCCTGCAAACAGCTAAGACACTGTGTCTGCTAGAGATTCCCCTGAAGTTCATTTTGAAATTGAATAGATGTTTACTGTAGAATTGAAATAACATCATGGGGCTGAGAGAAAAGATTTATCTATTATCTCCAGTGGATGCAGTCCTAAGTAGCACTTGATTTGTTTCACATCATTCATGTTGTTTGTATCGCTTACTTCCTTGAGAGAAATGCAGAAGAATGTTATTCAAAAAGATCTCACTCTCTCACCCGTAGACAATGTTCAAGAAAGCACAGTCTAATAAGTACTCATATACCTATATAGCAACTAAATATGTATCGTTCTTGCCTAGCAAGTTTGAGATCAACTGACTAATGGTCTGCAAGATCAGAGACTGGGTCACTGAAATTCTCATTTTTGTGGAGGCGGGGGTGGTGGGATTGTTCTCATGTACATACATCAGAGATGGGACTGACAAATGTACCACAATAAAAAAAAAACCAAAAACTCTAGCACACAGTACAAAGACCCAAATTTGCTAATAGACAAGGAGAGGAAGGAATTACCGCCCTTTTCCAGGCTGTGATTTCTTGGCAGCCACAAGCAGCCACAGCTGCTGCAGTCCTGCCTTTTTGTCCCTTCCTGGCACTTGTCATCTTCTGTGATGAGCTCTTTCAATTTACTAAGCCAAACGGCTAACACAAAAGCATTAGTCTAGGCTAGCTTTCTGCTCATTTGGTGAACTGGTTTATTCTAGGTCAAGAGACACAACAGAGTGAAAGGAGCACGGGCTGAGGTTTCTTCTTGTTGTTGCATTGTTTTGTTTTCTTTGTTAGAAAAAGGAAGACTTCTCAGGCGAAAAAACTTAATCTGCGCTGGCAATACTAGATGTACCAAATTTAGCCTGGCTAACTTTAAGGAGCACTTCTAGGATTAACAGAATTAGAGATCAATAACCTGTTAGAACCGGGTACTCGCAAACACCTCTTGTGTGGTGCTGTAACAGAGCAGCTAACCTTACATCAGCATGCAAGCTCCTCATCTGATGCTAGTGACACAGCTCAACAGATATTCAAGATAGCACGTAGGTGTAAGTAGATGGTCAAAGAGGTTACTATTAGTCTATCTTCCATTTTTTCCCCTCCCAAGTTCCTCTCGTTGTAAATGCCCTTTACTTTCAATATTGGTTGAAATTTTGCTAGACGTGGAGGAACAAACATTTACAAAAAAAAAACCACTATAAATCACAGAGGTCATCTCCCTACAGATTTTGGGGACAAAAACGTCCCTACAGAGAGGTTACAAATTAATTCACAAATGTCACATTTATATTCCCAAACACAGCAAGCTTCCTCTACTGCCAGTACTGAAAGGATTGTCATTCTTCATGAAAAAATTATTTTGAAAACCTAGAAGAAGCGAGCTGCTTCTGACTTCTTCCGTGACTTCGACTGAAGGTCTACAGGCACTCAAGGTTACTGCATGGTGTCCCAAAGGGCAGTATTTCACTAAAGGATCAAAACTAAATGCATTTTGGTTACACCATGCACTCTGGCCCCGCACAGGTCCTCTCACACCCACCGCGCGAGGGACCCTGGCCCTCGCCTCTCACCGCTGTCCCCAGGCACAGCACCATCGGCCAGGCTGCCCCGGGACCGCCCGAGGCTGTGCCACCCCCAATGCATGCTCAGTCGGGCTCTGGAAAAGCATAACCAGGCCTGGACCAAAAACACGTCATGGATCGTCCTAACAATTTAAAAAAATGAGCAAATCACTTGTCAGTGCTCAGACTATACTTTAACCCCATTTCATTGGCAAACTTTTTCAAAAAACAAACAAACAAACAAAACATTTTTATTTTTCCTTCCTCCTCCTTTTGTAAAAAAATCCCTATGAATTTTTTTCCACATATTCGCTGTCTTCAAGGCCTGACATTAAAAGCTACCGATATCCCAGGCTAACTACAACTAAATAGTACCCAGTTAAATTCCCTCCATATGTTACTTAATTTTTTACAAAAAGTTCAGGGAGAGCTAGCACAAAAACTAGGGAAAACAACAGAACTGAAACTGGTGCTTTTATATGCAGCATGATCAAGGGTTTTATACTACACAGGAGTGAAAAACACTTCTCACCAAAGCACTGCGAACTCCTACAGCACTCACCAACAATTTCAGCAACCAAGATCCACTGAGTGAATGCTATTACCAACACTCACGAGCATACCAATGGCTACTTTCAAGTACGTACTTTGAAGCAACACACTTGAGCCTCACAACGATTGTTGGCTTTGATTTTTTGCTAGACATACCCATACTCCCATGTGTGCAACCGATCCTATCTACGGAAATTTTAGAGCCTACTTTGCTGAAAACAGCGATCAATATGAAGCTAGCACTTCAGAAGCTGGTCACAGTACAGATAACCACAGAGGATAAACCAACAGTTCTTTGTAATCAAAAGAGAATTGAAAAAAGACCATTATACTATATTTAGTACAAACGAAAACCATCAATAGACTACATGCATGTGGAAAACTGAGGATTTTTTAATCTTAAGTATTTACTGCCCCATTATATTAAGACTCTCATTCATGATCTTTGGGAAACTCCCTGTCCGTGCACAAGAACTTTGACTTTTCTCTTTTGATATCATCTTGTCAACACACTGATAGAATTAATAGGCTGTTCAGAAAAATAATTGAAAATAGTAGGCAAAAAACCAGGCGAGGATTAAGAGTATCGATTCTTGTACCAGGTGTCCTATAAAAAGGTTTTGGGTTTTTTTTACTGAACACGACCAGGGTCAGCTCAGTGATAACAAAACTCAAACCTCCCACCTCCTTCTATCATTGCTCAGCCCAACATCTTTTCCCTCATCAGGCTTGTCCTTACCACCATCAATAACAATTTTCTGCACAGCAGAAGTATCGCTAGGCTTGTAATCACTGCCAGGCTCCTCTGGCACAAAAATCACTCTCTGACTCACTCTAACAGCTTTAAAGCGGTTGTGACAAGCACCACAGTGATATGTTGACAAACCATTTTGAAATGTAAAGAGCTGGTTATGGACATACAATAAAAGAAAAAGCCATTTACTTTTCTGTCTTGAAAGTACATTTTTTTAAAAAAGAAATATTTTTCCTAGTTAAGTTGTTGAAAACAAAAATCTTTCAGAAAGGAAAGAAGATAAACACAATGATGGAATAAGTTTGTAGAGTGTCATAGAAAAAAATGTGTCTAGGACTAAATGGTTTTTCTTAGTGAGTAATACTAATTTCATAGTGGGGAGGGAGGGAGGTGCAAAATGTCATTTTAAAGAAAAACTATCCGTTTGAGCATTACAAGTTAAGCCAAGTAGGGTAAAGTTTGGTAACTCAACAATGAAAAATATTCCCTCGACCAGAATTTCAGCCACCACACTTCAGAGTCCAGGCACTGGCTGGATACAGAAGCCAATATAGGTTCAGAGCAAGGAAGTGAGAAGAGTCATAAGCTACAAAAGTCACTGTCTTCACTCCATATTTCATACAGAAGAGACAAAATAAAGATGATGTCTATCCCAGAGTTCAGATAAGTGAGACCAGGAAATTTCAGAGTTTGAGAAGAAACACAAGTCAGTGTATCTATCCTTTATGTCCCCGCCTTGTATTTTGGCTAAAACTGAAAAACCTGTCTTATCTCTTCTAAAATAAATAAGAGAAAAGAAAGAAGTTGTGCTGAGACAGACAATCCATTTCTGTTGAACCTTTTTAAAGGACAACCAGCCATGAACCCATACGATCATAGCCCTTCAGCAACTATGCTGTGCAATTATTACTGACTTATGGCAGCAGACAGGTCTTTGCAGAGCACAGAAGACTGTAACAAGATTTTGGAGGCTAATCACTGGGATAGTTACGGGCTTAGAGAGGGCACAAACTGCATGAAAGCTGGAGCAAGAGTCAAGTGTGAGTCTGAGGTTTAACTGGAGCACAATTCATCAATATAACCAAACACAAGCGAAGAAAGTCTCTCTAAGTATACTCAAAATAGAAGGAAATCTGCTAACTTACATAACTTTTCTTTCAAAATATTGAAATAATAAACAAATGGCTAAACATACCCAAGCTATACAAGAACCACCGTAACTAAAGATGACCTGAAGATTTTTTTTTTTTTAATTATTCTCAAATTCTGTTTTCTTTCATTTCAATGGTACAACTGACTCCCAGCTAGAGAAATTTTCTGTATCCCTTTTCTTTCTCTCATTATCACTTTTCAAATTTTTGGTATCTCAGTGGAAATACTATGGACCATCCAGAAACTCATTATACCACATTTAAAACACAGTTTTCTGTTACCTATTTCTTGCCGTATGTTCAAGTAATTACAATTAGTGTTAAAATCTTGTAATTATAATTTGTACATAATTAATTGTATGACAGAGTTTTCTATGCCTCATATTTTAGTAATGCTAGTTATTAATTATTTGCACTTCTGCAACGCCTAAAGGCCATTTCAGTAGGAAAAGACATGTAGTAAAAAGACAGATCACGAGGGATGTCTTTTTAAAAAGTGGATTGTATTTTCCTTAAATCTGTCTAATCTAAGATCAGAGACACCAAGCTGTACGATTACCATTCAGCATTAGTAAAGGGTAAAATTAAATTCCTATATATCCATGTTTTGCCACATTTAGTCTGGATTAATTCTCAATTTTCTGACTTCAGTATGAGACATTAGAAGGACCTAGATCATTAAGGTTATTTTCTTAAACTACTGCCTTTCTCTCTTGTTCTTAACCACGTTGGCATCTTTTTTTCAGATTGAATAAAGATGTCCCTCTACTGCATACATTTCCTTGTATTCTTTATTTTGCTTCTATAAATCCATGTTTATTTTTGCTAAGAAATATAATTATAAATAGAAAAAAAACAATTCTTCTAATATGCACCACTTAAAACCTGAATTAGATTCTCAGGAAACTAAGCATAAGAATATATAAGTGCTGTACTATGTCATATCAACAAAATAAGACCTTAGCTCAACCAAAGTTCTAAACTATGTCTGCTATTTTTATTTTTCCATAAATAAATGGAATTAGACTTCATGGATTCCATAGGACAATCAAGAACTCAGTGATCTTTTTGTATTCAAATTACATACTTTTTTTTTTCTTACAAAATCTTTAACAAAGACAAAGTGTAAGTGACCACCTTGCAGCAGGTGCTTGTTTCTGTTTGATCAGACATTGGGCAGAGAAACCCTTACAACATTAGGATTTAGGTTTCAGTATCTTTGTTTCATAATGACATTCTAACTGATAAGTTGTCATCACAAATGACATGCTTTTAACAGCAACACAGCCAGCATCCTTATAACAGAGTTTCTAGTTTTCAGCGTAGACAGAAATTGCTCTGGAGAATGAAATGCCATTCTTTCTATTATCTTTATGGACAGTAAATTCTAACATCTAATATTTATTCACAGTATCTGCATTTTTTTTCCCCTTAAGTGGACTGGGAGGGATGTTGGATGATTTTTTTTTTTTTAAGTGACAAATGACCAAGAAAATATTCTTTAAAAAGTGCTGATATATCAACTTTTTTTGAACTACTTAATAAAATTATCTTAACACAAATGTGTAAGAAGTTAATAGCAAAAATTACAGTATCATAAACGCTCTTAATAAACCTGAGGAAGCTTCTCTATACTTTAAAAAAACAAAGTAGCATTTTCTAATCTTCTTAGTCTTAGCAAATTGTTGCTTATGCTTTGACCACACGTTGACACATTCTTGCATGTTTTCATGTTAATTTTCACCATTAGTAGTTCTAGCAACCATACACTTAAAGTTGCATTTTTATATATACATATATAAATATGCAAACATATATGTGTATATATATAAAGTCCAATAACAACAGGAAGCGCTATCACTTAAAAAATAAAACATTTTCTAAGTTTTCCCTTCTGAAATGAAGAAGTTAGCAAAAGCAAGATAAATTCACTGAGCTTTTTGGTAATTCTGAAGACACATTATTATCAAAAACTGTTCTTAATGACGTATGATAAGTTTTAGTGATGACCTGGTTCTGTAATCCTACTGAACTCTGAACTGACAGCACTTCTCAGAAACAATGCTTCTTTCCAGGCTTCATAAAAGATCTCTTGAAGACAGAGTAGAAATTGCAGATCATCAGCTAAAATTTAAATTCCATCCAACTCAAATGTTCCCAAAGCCTCCTGTAACCTAGAAATCTATTATCTATTCTCATGCATGCACACACTTAAACACCAAGTGTCAGTCCATCATTTAGCTCACTGCTTCTAACACGCAGAATACATGAGCCTGGTCTTCTGGTTGCTTATAATTAATTCATCCACTTTTGTTCTGAAATTAATAATATTCATTCACTACTCCATGCATTTCAGTTCAAAATCTTCACATGCATGAGATTTTATCTTTTAAATATTTCTTTATTAGCTATAATCTCATTTTTTTCCTTTGGAGTGAAGTTTAGAAGCAGATATAAGTGATCAATGCCCCAAAACAGGACTCAATAGATCCCTCTAAACAAAGCAACATGCAACAATAAATAGCAAATTGGAGCAACATCCCAGTCAGGAAGACAACACAGTAGGGATATACTATGAAATGGCTCAGCATCACTACATGCTTTTACTTTGAAATGACATGTCAGTATGGTCAGGTCCACTGCAGCTCTTGCACTGAATGAGAATTTGCTGTGGCGTTCATTTCCCACAATTCCTCACAAATTTCAGCTTCTAGGTTTTGGCAGATGATATCTAGTTCCCAAAGTCAAAGACGTCTCTGAGAATCAGAATCTAGCATAAACCTAGCACTGCATCTCCTAGCACTGGAGATGAAGTAAAAATACTGAGCTGCCTAAAACTCCAGTCAGAATCCACTGCTGCAGAGCTTGTCACCTTTCAAGCATAAAATCTGTGATCTGCACAAATATTTGGAGCTTTTCTGTTCTTCTCACCCAAGCAGAACTTGCCCTCGGATGCTTAGTCCTCTCCCCCTTCTGTGAACTCCTCTTACCACATGGAGTCAAGCTAGAAGGAAGACAAAGCTGAAGTCTGAATTTCATCCAGCAAGCTGGGAGTAGAGAGGAAGGCACAGAAAACAGCCGCAAAATGCAGGCATCACTGCCACAGAGCACACTTGCTTCAGCGGCAAGATTTAGTCCTGCTGTATGCACAGGGCTTTGACCATGCAAACTATATGCTATGGCCTCTTAAACTCTTTCTAACATACTCTAGCACATACGTATAAATTTTACATATAGTAATCAATTATACTCTCACCTACTAGGTATTCCCAAAATCAAAGTGAATTTAGAAGAAATAAAAACTAAGTTGATCTTTCATGATGCTATCAAAGCAAACATGAGGCCATAGGTATTGTCATGATAGCCAAGGCTTAATGTTAGGGCTGCCTGCAGATGACCAGGCTGCTGACAAGACCCTGCCTGAAAGACAGAATGTGAGAAATTGTTGGACGTGGCGTAAGAAAATTCATGGTTGTGACAGCTCACAACCTGAGAAGTTGACAAAAGTTACAGACAGCAGCAGGAGGGGTTGCTGACTTTCGCAGATGGTTGTGCGGTTCTTACATGAGAAACAGTCAAAGTTCACAGACAATCAAAGAGGGGACCATTGGAGAGCATTAGGAGGTTGTCCTGCATGGCCAATAGTACCTAGGTCACCATTTCAGTGATACCATAAGGCCACACTTACCTGCGTAATTGCATCAGAAATATCAGATATGGGTATGGATTTAGTAAAACTAGCAGCAACGGGGGGAAAATAATAATGGACAGGTTATCTGGGAGAAGAATGGGACAAAGATAGGGAAATACAAAGGTGATAAAAAGGAGAGTGAAGAAATAGGAATAAACTTCATAAGGTGTGCAAATGTCGCTGTAATCAGGGCTGTGGCAGCCCTGCGCTCCCATCACTGCCGGCTAAATGAGGACAATAAATCAAACCTGTTGTTCTGACACTATCACGGGGGCTGAACCCATTTCCGCAGTCAGGAGGACCACGAGCAAGGCAAGAGAGCATGCTTTCCCCTGCAAGCACGTGGGGAGGACCCTCAGGGGGCTGATCCAGCATCCTGTTGTCACGTTTTTCCATGACAGGTACAGTCCTCACAGCATCAACATCTTCCCAGCCATTTCCCAATACAATGCTGTATTCTATCAACATTTTATGTTAAACATCTGCTAACTGTTACACTGTAGGAGGAAGACTAGGATCGCTGTAGTTAGTTTTCAAGCTGTTACTCTGATATTAAAAAAAAGTTAAAATTAGGTTTTCCATAGTAGGTTGATTTGACAATCAGTATTTTTTTCTTTAGTTTATGATGGGATCATAGTCTATAGCACACACAATACTCAATGCACAGCAGATCAACTTAGCGATTTAGTTTCATGATCATTTATTGGGTTATACAGTATACAACCTGCATTATATGCTAGTTAATCAAGCATCTGCTCTATTAAACAAGATCTAAACTAAGATTTCAAATTTTTTGGAAAGTGACTGTTTTTAAGACTACATACTGTAATTTACTTTCAAGTTACTTTTTAATTTACTGTGTAACCATGGTTACTTCTATCTTTAAAAAGTTATTCATATATTTAATGGACAATACATATGATCTGGATCCCACAGTTTGCATATGTTTTCCCTGGGTAAGGATCCATAGATATGAACAATCTTCTGACTCATTTTGTCAAAGATGCAAGAAATTACTTTGTTTTCTGTTGCAGACACTCTCAGGATGACCCTTTCATTCTGGACTTAACCTGTCTGGATTACACACCCGTTAAATTAAATGAATTGTCAAAGCTGAAGCTGACAAGTCTGTACAAAAAGCTATTCATCAGGAGATTTGTAATGTAACTGTTAAGCTAACAATGAGAACTTGAAGTAGCAATATTAAGGTCTGTAAAAGTAGTACCAATTAGCACTGTAATTTTTCTAATGTCATACTGTTGCAGCTCCTAATAGTGTCATTCATTTAACATGCTAGATAGGACATGGGCTTAACCTGAAAGCTTTATGGCAAATATCATGAGCTTTGAAATAGTTCAGAACATAATTTTTACAGTTAGTATTTTTGAAGATTAGCTAATCCTTCTATAAATTGCATGTCCATATGTAGGATCTTACTTAAGTATATGGACAGAAATCTCCCACAGCTGAATTATCCTTCAACATCCAACCATAATAGAGGCAATTCCCACACAGCTCTCTAGTAATTCTAGCAACACTCATTTCTTCTCCTCCCTACTGCCTCCCTCCAGAACCGTTTCAGTTTGTCCAAAGATGTCTTCAACACCACTTTTTGGTTTTTTGAAACTTGGAAGCTACAAGCAGACGGAAGAGGGAACTCATACCTATGTTGTTGCTCTTGACTTCTTTGCATTTCAGATATCAGAAGTATCTTATCTGCTTCTTCCTAATTTTGTTGCCAGTCTCATCTGAAGACTGTTCCTCAGTCCTCCAGGCGTTAGTCTGAAGCCCTCAGTCCTCCAGCTGTACAGCCTGTTGGCAGTCAGCACCAATATCTTTATGAATTGGTCACTGCAAGATTTCCAAGGCCATGGGCAAGGCGACATTCTCATCACACAGACATACGTGGTACCTGGGAATTGCCACTCTAAACATCTATATTGTCAGCTTCAGTACTCCTTTCACACCTTTTTGTCCTTCAGGAGATTCAAAACAATAGATACCAAATATTACAATATGATTCTAGCTAACAAAAGACAAGGTCATATTGTTGAGTGTAAAATCTTATCCCTATTGAAAACTCACTCCTATGACACCTTGGAGGTCTTTGAAAACTTACTTGAGAGGAACTGAAACACAGAAGAGTATGATCTGGAGTCCTGACCACGGTCTGTCTATACCTGTACAAGGAAATGATGCTCGTGATACAAGTTACTAAGGAATTGCTTCCTTTGGGCTGCAGTTGCAAGGTAGCTTCAAATTCCCCAGAGGAAAGTCAGCACAAGTATCAATGGCCCTGTCTTAAGGCACTTCAAGGATGATACACTGTGTGACAGGACACAGTGAGGAAGGACAGGAAAATATTTAAGATTTAATCAGGTCACCTTTTTCTTCCTGATGTTAGTTCATTAATCTCTGCATCTCTTCAAAGCTGTCACAACAGGATTTGTCTTCTCAATTGTTCATTGGTTTAAAGAACAAAGAGAGATATATAAACCACTATTTTCTTCTCTTCCCCCCCTAGTTTGTCTGGAATATTCATAGGTTTTGCTAGATCAGGCATCAAGGTGTCCTATAATCACTAAACATAAGTAAAATAAAGTCATCCAAGTAAACTTCAGCCTCCACATGGTATTAAGTTCCTTTGGTAAGCTCAAGTTAAACCACTCAAAAATAAAATGCATTAGTCCACTAAACAAAAAATGAAAAATTTTGTTTCCTGAAATAATGTTCTGAGCATTTCATTAACATTTTTCAGACTTTTTTCATTCTGAGAAAGAGAGAAAATATTTGATTTCTTGTAAGGGTAAAAAGTATATCTTGCTTGTTTCATGCAGTATTCGTGCAAACTCCCAAACCAAATACCACAAAACTCCTTTTATCTGTTGGGTTCATAGCAGACTTCAAGATAAGCTAATGGTATGATTTTGCAAAAATATTAATAGAACAAGTTTTCAAAAATCAGCAACAAAAGCAAACTTCCTCTTCTATTCATATTACAGGAAAACTCTGTACCTACACAATTTACAATTGCTAGAATTTTTTTGCCTTTAAAATACTATTTGATATACTTTCAAGTCTTGGCCTTAGTGATCTAAAAAGTGAAACACAAAAATTACTTTTTATTTCAATAAATCAGTTAAAAACTTGCTGATTTTCTGCATAATTTAATATAGAATATTTACAGCTTCAAATGAATTAATCACACAGGCAAATTACAGACATCATTAGTCAATTATGCACACCACCACAGGGCGTGCAAATGCAAGACTCCAGTCATACAAGATGTCTTCAAGTGTTACTGAAAAAAACATTAAAAGCCATGGGTTAAAGTCATACTTGGCAAGAATATATGAAATTCTTTTAAGTTGATAGGATACTACTCCAGCAGAATGAGATCAAAATTTACCCAGTTACCTCTAAGCCTTTTTAATAATTTCATTCCTTACAGATGTGATCCGTGTGTAGAACGCAAACAGAATTAGCTCCTCAGCTACAGACTGTTGGAGAGGTTTGGGCAACAGTTACTCCTACTATTCAAAATTGGAGGAGTTTTAAAACAGTGATATGGGTTTTGGTCTGTGGCAACAGTGTCGTTACATTGAAGCCAAAGCACAGAATCCACCTTAAAGAGATTAAGTTCAGTTCTGCATTTAATCAAATTCATAGCTTCTAATAGATTTTTACCATCTTGCTCTTTCCTTTTTGTCCTCCCTTCTTCAGACAAGCTTACTTTTTTCCTGTTATTTATAATATCAGCTTTTTTCCCCCAGTTATATTGCTAAATCTTAAAAGATAAAATAGTGAAGTTAGAAGCTATCTGACCAGTTCAGATTTTGTATGAGATATGACCATAAAAATTGATTACACTGTGCGCCATTGCTCTAGCACCTAGAAAAACAATTCCTTTGGTCAGCCTTCTGTGTGCACAGAGTCTCTTTTCAGCATTTCAGAGTGACCAGACAGAGTTTCACGTTGTACAGAAACTTGCCACGAAAATATAGCACGGTGACTGCTGAATTTGAAAGTGATACTACAAAGGCAACAGAAGTTCAGTTTTTCCTCTCATTTCACGCATGAGTCAATAAACCACTTAACATTAAAAATTAGTCAGCCTAACTATGTTGTAAAGAAAGACGTTAAATATCACTGCAGCAATAACTGTTAAAAATGAACTTGTTAAAGTTCACAGGAACTAGAAATTAAAGATTGATAGCAGTGCTAGTTCTGAGAGCCTGCACACATCCACCAGCATAGAACATAGCTTAAAACAGGTTATGTGTAAATGAAACCAGCGTAAGAAATGTGACAATTATTTTATGAGGCGTTTTCACATTCTGTATCCAAACTGAGGTAAATCTGCTAAAAAGACAAGCAGAATGAGGGGGAGATGTCTTAGTTTTGTACAATGTTGTACTACTATAGGATTTGAGGAAAACAACAAACATACCCGATTCATACAAATTCTCTGAGATTAAACATGTTTTCGGCACACTTGAAAGCACACAGCTAAGAAACAGCTTTTTGTGACATTCATTTAGAGTGGTGGAATTCACTGTGAAGCTGAAAGTCCCTTTATTACAATGAGCATAGGCCGACTGACAAGAAAGCTCAACCAGCTCATGCTCGAACTATAGCTCGGTTGTTAAATAGATCTTACTCTGCTGACTTTTCTTAAGCACAAATATTAGTAGAAGGAAATAAAGGGAATAAGTTCATTGGTTGGAGAAGTAGGAAAAAGACAAATTACTACAGATCATAAACTCACTTGGAAAAGGTCCCATCAGGCACAAGACAGCCTACTTTTTTGCAACTGCAAAGGACAAGAAAACTAATTTCAAAATCCAGAAGTGCAAATATTTACAGGTAACACGCCTTAATATTCCCGTTGAAGTCTGTCATATTAAAAAAAACCCATTAAGTAGTGCCAATCTTTCATGTTAAATTCAAATGAATCTGACTACAAACATCAATCTGTCCAATATCTAGGGTCCTATACTGAAAGTTGAAGTGTTCGGGAATTTTAAGATCGGCTTTAGCAATGAAGACCTTGAAAATCTCACTTAAACTTCAGATTTAATTTTTGAGATCAGTATTTAATTTAAATATTGACCAGGAGATGGCAGCAGTACCCACTGAATTTATTTACATGACTATGAAAGTGCAGTATATTAAATTCAAAACAAATATGGAGCATATGCAAATTTTTAATATGAAATCATAAATCCTGCAGATGCTCTTAAAGTATAATTCCTCATCAGGGACTGTATTATATGCATATTTCTATTTTCCTTGCATCGTGATCATTTGCTTCTGGGTCACCTTCAGAAATGAATTAAAAATTGATATATTTTCATATGCCATGGCATATTCTTTGCAAGTCAGAAACCAATGATGTATTCCCTTATTTATAGACTCAGTAATAATACAGAGTGATCTGTGGGTAGTGGTGGATAAAACTTCTGAAGTGTGATTTACAGCTCTAAGGAAACGTCCACGAGCCAAGGATACAGATAGGACATGGGTCCCAGTAACAAGGGTGTTACTAGTCCAAAGGAACTGGAACAGGAATGGGGGATAGCGGGGCGGCTTTAGTACTGGTAATAGGGAGGAGAGATATGGAAAGAGAAAGAGGGAGGAGACCGAAAAAGAGAACAAAGATATCTCTGCAAGCTCCCCAAAAGACAAAAGCTCACGCAAACCCCCCAAAGCTGTTTCAAACCATGACCAGCGTGCAAACATGCGTGAGCAAGAAATATAAAAAGAATTAGGAAGAGCACAATGAATTTTAAGGTGCAGTTCATTAATGAATACTGCTATAGGGGACAACAGTATCAGAACCAAGAGGACGCTTAAGGCTTTTCTACATGTTAATGATGATACACTTTCACCTGCTTTCACAGGCTTTTTCATTGTACCAGTGCAATCTTGTCAGCTACTCTGTATTCAATAATGCAGGAGTTCTTTTACAGTAGCAACATTCATGTTAATCATAAATCTGAATCAGTTCTAACTGACATTTTATACTATAAGCAAAATAAATATTATCCTCATTTAATAGTCAATGAAACTTCACCTCAGAGTGCCTCCAAGTTTCTCAGAGCAGAAGCAAAATGAGTCCCCAATTAGCTCCTATATCTTTTCTACCAAAAAAACATTGATATCTAGCAGAAAATGAGTTAGAAAACTGTCATAACAAAAGTACTTTTCCAGAGTCCACTCAGAGCAGCTAGACAGATCTCTGAACTTGAGGGTAGCCACAAATACAACATGTGACCCCAACAGAGGCCATACAGGATTAAGATTAAAGATGATCATTTTTCCAGAGGAAAATTAAATAAAAGTTAAATTTACCTTCTTCACAACAGGCAAAGCATGCCTTGCAGTGTTAGTCGTCACTGCTGTAAGTGATGCAAAGCAAACTCATCAGTACTTGAAAAATTCAACTCTGGCATCTCCTAGAACGCAGACCAAAAATCTGCTTGCAGAGTTCTGGAGAGCTGTGCTCAGCGCTCCAGTGCTTCAACAACCAAATGAAGAGCAGGAGCTACAGCTGACACCAGGCCCTGGCACAGGCCAGGTTCCTTCCTGGCCAGGCATTTTTTCCCTCCCCTCAGCAGTCTGTTACCACAGCTGCCAGATCTACGGGTCTGTAAGGTGGACTGTACTGCGTAGCAAAACAGACCAAGGCAAATAGCATGGACACATAAATACAAGGAGCCACAGTGGTGCCGGAAATTTCTGCTTTTCGGGTCAGTGCAGGTACCGACTAGCAGTATTTTAAGCCTGACAAATAATAATACCAAAAAGCACGCCGTGAGTGTGGGGCTCTTGCTATTCTGCCCTCTGTCCAGCTTGAGGGGCTGCCCATCCTGAGCATACAGAACAGGAGTATGTACAAAGAGACCCCACACACAGAAGTGGGGGGACATGCAAATTTCATCTACGCTCTAGCTCTCCATTCATCTACATCTAATTATTCCACAAATGTTGGCCAGCAGACTCAAATGTGATTTTATTTCCTACCTATGTAGAAAGATTAGCAGTGCAGTCCAGTTGGACCAGAAGTACAACTGCAGCATTTTCACAGTAGAAATACAAACCAAACACTGGCAGCATTTAATGCACCCGCAGAAGCAGTATTATAACTGACCAAAGGCTTTTTCCGTCTCCTACCTAGACAGATAATGCTGACTTCCCTCTAACACTGCCTATTAGAAGGTTGACAGTTCGTGGACAAATGTAAAGCTGTCCAGCAAGAAAAATGTATCTTTCAACAATGGTGCAGATCTCCAAAACCCAAAGGCAGCACCCAGCTAACAGAACGAGGATGGTTTCCCAGTGATTTCCAATAGGAAACACTGCTTTTGTTCACCTTAGCGTCTGGACTCTGCTTATTCTGTACAAGATTGCTCAAAACATGCTTTTGATACCAGCCTCTTAGCAAGACAGATTTCCTTCCATAGTTTTCACAACCACTTTTCTTGGCTGGAATAGCTTGTAATAATTACTTTGCTGTTTCAATACATCCAACTTATATGTTACAGAAAAAAAACAAACCCACCTAAGAACTTTCTTTGTTACATGTTTGATTTTGGAGAACATCAGACTGGAGGGTTTCTGTGTGTTACTTGCAGAAACAAAAATAAAAAGCCAAATTACCAGAAAAATCAGTGTGGAATGTTTCAGCTCCTTGCTTTCTGGCTTTGGCTTAAGAATCTTTTTGGCTCCTTAATTTAGGAAACTACTAACAGCATGCATATAATTGAGAATATGGAAAGCAACCTTTAACAACTAAATGATCTCATATTCTTCAAAATATAGTTAGCAAGAGTTAGACGTGTCTGACAGTCGTTAAAAGGTTTAGCCATACTTGCAGATGGCACTCCATGAATAATTATGTCTTCAGGATGACAAATCAACGGTCATCTGCATTTGATAAGCATGCTAGACCTCCAGATACTGCAGAATAAAAAAAAAATTCCACATCTTACTGTCAGGAATTTTTTAAAACTATTTATTTATTTTTAAACCTGAGGATGCCTAATCTGCCGTATCTCATGAGGCTGAAAGCTAGTCACATCACTTCTTTACTAGTTAAATGAAGCAAACAAATGAAAAGCATGTTATAACACAGGACAGAAAACCATCAAAGCCTCATCCTTGTCAGAATGTTAAGACCTCTTTTTCTCTGGCCTCAACAGGAGCCTTTTCATTATTCTGGCAGAAATTGAAGCCAGAAGAGGAGACAGCTGGCTGACACACAGTCCCAGATAACAGTAGGGTCATGCTGCTCTGGCAGATAGAAGCATTCCGAAAACAGAGCAGAATTTACAAACACCCACCACTTCTTCATGTGAAAGCATGTGCCGGTCCATCGGTAAAGCAATGTACGTATCTGTGCTTGTCAGATCTGTGTCTCTTTGCCTGGTCCCCTCCTTGCAACACAAATCATGCAACTAAGAAATCCTATGGGACATTCACCAGGTAGAAATATCAGACACATTCTTTCAAGACTAATCAGCTGTAGTGTATTTGGGACAATCCATAAAACCTGCTCAGAACTCTAGGTAGTGGAAGGAGAAGCAACCTTCCAGACAGCTGCTGCTGTGCAACAGGTATCAGCTGCAAGAGAAGTTCAAGGTCTCAGTTACACACAATGAATCAGAGGGGCTTCTTGGTACCTGCTTGCTCGTGAGATCTATCAGTGGGCTAGTTTTCCCATAATGCCGAAGTTGAACAAAGCTATGCTTTTCTTTTTTCACCCAGCTCCCTGCCCCCACGTATCTTTTCATAATACTGTAATTTAGAATTACCTTCTACACCAGTGTTGTGAAGAAACAAGAATTCTGAGAATTTTTGCACTGTCAGTTTCTTGCCAGAAACAGAACTTAAAGTAAAGCTAATCTTCCATAAAGTATTTCACAATGTTCTCAGAGGATTATAATTACATGATTTCTGACACCTACTGTTATTTGGCTTCTCAGATTTAGGTCAACATTTTTCATTTATAACTCTTTACTGAAATAATAAAAAAATATCTTCTACTAAAATAATTTGACAGTTTATCATTATACAACTTAAAAAAAACAAGTGACTACTCTGACAGACCTAAAAAAGGCTTTAGTAAGTATCACTGCTGTCAAGAAGAGGCTAAAAAACTCAAGCAGTTCACTGTTGTTCTTGGCGTCCAGTTGTCATATCAATGCAGTTCAATTAAGGTTGATGTTGCAGTTCTACGTCCCTGGCAACAGACGGGAAAAAAATGTCAGTGTTTATAAATCATACACCGTTTACATTTTTAAACTTAAATTTTCTGTTCACATGCCTCCTATTACATATTTGATAGCAGAACTTCAGGAGATCAGCCTACCATTCATATTAAGTCATCTGTAGGAGGATCTTCCAGCCAACATAGGAAGAATAGTTTTACAACTCACTGCCTCTAATTTTAAGTCTATAAAAGAAATTTTAAATACCTTCAATTTAACTCACTTTCACTGAAAATTATTTCTGTTCCCTCAAGGAGCTAATATTTTCTGTCCTTGTGTGGAACAGATACTTGCTCTATTTGTTCTCCTGAGGGATTAAAATATCATATTAACATATTCTGAATCTTGACCACTTAATAATAAGAACAATCTTACTACATTCTGAATCACAGAATGGTAGGGGTTGGAAGGGAGCTCTGTGGGTCATCTAGTCCAACGCCCCTGCCGAAGCAGGGTCACCTATAGCAAGCTGCACAGGACCTTGTCCAGGCGCGTCTTGAACACCTCCAGAGAAGGAGACTCCACAACCTCCCCAGGAAGCCTATTCNAGTGCTCCGTCACCCTCAGAAGGAAGAAGTTCTTCCTCATGTTCAGACAGAACTTCCTATGCTTCGGTTTGTGCCCATTGCCCCTTGTCCTGCCGCTGGGCACCACTGAAAAGAGTTTGGCCCCAAAATATTAGTATTTAGGGCTGAGGCACAGGAAATACTGAGATTTTATTTTTTAGTTTGTATTTTTCAAACCTAATACTAAACTCTTGTGGTGGGTTGATGCTGGTTGGATGTTGGGTGCCTAAGGCTGGTCTATGACTCCCCTCTTGAACTGGGCAGCAGAGAAAATGTAACAAAAGGCTCACAGGTCATGACGAAGACAGGGAGAGAGAACTCACCAATTACCAGCACAGGCAAAAACAGACACAGCTTGGGGAAATTAGTTTAACAAAAATAGAATAAAACCAAATCTTAAAAATACCTTACCCCCACCCCTCCCTTCTTCCCAGGCTTAACTTTACTCCCAAGTTCTCTCCCTCCTCCCTTCAAGCAGCACAGGGGGACGGGGAACGAGGGTTGCAGTCAGTTCATCACACACTGTCTCTGCTGCTCCTTCCTCCTCAGGGGGAGGACTACTCACACTCCTTCCCCTGCTCCAGCATGGGGACCCTCCCACAGGAGACAGTCCTCCATAAACTGGTCCAACACGAGTCCTTCCCACAGGCTGCAGCTCTTCACAAACTGCCCCAGTGTGGGCCCTTCCCACAGGATGCAGTCCTTCAGGAACAAGCTGCTCCAGCATGTGTCCCACATGGGGTCACAAGCCCTGCCAGCAAACCTGCTCCGGCATGGGCTCCGCTCTCCACGGTTCTGCAGGTCCTGGCAGGAGCCTGCTCCAGCACGGGCTTCCCACAGGGTCACAGCCTCCTTCAGGCATCCACCTGCTCTGGCATGAGGTCTTCCATGTGCTGCAGGTGGATATCTGCTGCACCATGGACCTCCATGGGCTGCAGGGGGACAGCCTGCCTCACCATGGTCTTCTCCACAGGCTGTAAGGGAATCTCTGTTCTGGCACCTGGAGCACCTCCTCCCCCTCCTTCTGCACTGACCTTGGTGTCTTCAGAGTTGTTCCTCTCACATCATCTCACTCCTCTGTCCCAGCTGCAATTACCATTACGCAGGGTTTTTCCCCCCCTTTTAAATACACTATCACAGAGACGCTACCACCATTGCTGACGGGCTTGGCCTTGGCCAGCGGCAGGTCCATCTTGGAGCCGTCTGGCTCTGTCAGACATGGGGGAAGCTTCTCGCAACTTCTCACCAAAGCCACCCCTGTAGCACCCCCCCCAAAATCTTGCCACACAAACCGAATAAAACTCTTCCAAAATAGTTTTTATCTCTAATGCCCTTGGCCTGGAATTTGTTTCAAAAGGCCTATGTGAGAACATTCTACTGGCTGAAGTGTGGGTTTGGGGATTTTTTGGTGCCTCTGCAAACCTTTGTAGCAATACTCAAGCTAACAGTAAAGGTAGTTTCTTTTCATCAGAAGTACAGCAGTTGATAATGAAAGTATTAAACATAATTTTTTTTGTCTGTGAAACAGGAGAAATTATTATAGCACATTTCTAATACAAGTTTCCTCTCTAGTATATAAACTACTTCCTATGTTAATATTCATATATTCAAACATCTATTCCTGGTCATTTAAAAGTATTAGAATCACACAAACAGATGATTTAACTTAAAAATTGTCTTAAAACAATATTTTTCTCTCCTGCCATCATTATTCTCCCGACAATGAACAAGGCCTGTGTGAATCTTCAGCAGCTTTTTCTTCTGTCACCCTGCTGTAAAAAGTCAAAGACCAGATGGAGTAACTGAAATGGAAAAAATAATTCCACCAAAACCTCAACAAGAAATCAATAACTAGTTGTTTTCTTTTCTTAAGTAAAATGGCAAGCATCTGATTTATTCAAATGCGACAGGTAAGCGGTATGGGAAGAGGGGTGTGTGTGTAGTGAAACACATCGAGATCGTTCTTTGCTGGGAGGCAGCTGCAGTAATAACCAAGTGACTCTGCCTCCTGCTAAAAATGCTATTTCCATTCCTGCTTTTCAAAAGCATCCTTTTACAGAAAATCTACACATCATTCAGCTTTACTGAATGCTGAAATGAAAAATAGATGCCCACTGTCATGCAGCTATATTGATTATGACTGAAAATGTGATCGTTTTGCATTAACTTGCCCCACAGCGCTGGAGTTCCATCAAAGCATCAGAAGGAAATTAATGCTTTCATATAGCGCCTAAGAAAAATATGAGATGCTGTTCACTTTGCCCTCTAGACAAAGAGGTATATGCCAGTAGCTGAGAGGTAATAGCTTTCAGAAGAGAACATGAACTCTAGACTTTTATTAAAATCATTATTTAATGTGCAAAACATAATGAAGCCACTCCTTGGCATTTAAAACAGCAATTTGTAGTCATTACATCTTAGATCATAAGGCTTATTTTGTAAAAAGCCAGTCTTTCTCAAATTAAAAATTCATCATCAACTCCCACAGATTATGTAGTCCTTTAAATGATGCCATTTCATACAGATTTATTCCAGCTAAACAAAGAGCCAGTAAAGTGGTACATATAAAATATCTATTTCATTGCTTTCTCTGTAGAAAGACCTTTCTACTCCTCAGACTCTTCAAAACCTCACACAAGGGTTGACTAATCTATTGCTATTTTAGTAATTTCATCTTCCAGGGACATTTTAGATCTTAATTTTCCATGCTCCTCACCCCCATTGTAGAGTGAATTGCAAAAAAATAACCTTAAACAGAGGTTTCTTTCTTCTCTGTTCATACTTAGAATGACAGCCCACAAAAGGAATGAATTACAGTAAGAAGATATCAACAGGCCTATGTGGATCCCTCTAATTGACTAGCATTTAATCCATTATGAATATTAGATTTATTTTTGATGGGAAAATAGGCAATGAAAACCTGTTCCTCTCCAGCAAGAATCCTGTTAAGAACTTGCATAGCAAAGTGATGAAGCCCTACATAACTGACATTTGTTATCCTACTTTATATTAAAAAGTTATGCCCAATTCTTTTTAAGCACAAAGTGATTTTTACTAAATGAAGTTGCACAACATCATAGCACATGTAGATTCTAATGTTTTATCTAATAAATATTTTGGAAGATCACTATGGCCTGGACAAGAAGTTGCAAGACAGGACATTCATTCTCTCACTAGTGAGAGATTTTACTCAATAACTTGGAGAAATGTAAGAGATTTACATGTGTATCAGCAACAGAAGAAAAACGCACTGCATATTTTATCTCTTCCCTCCTTCAAGACTTCTTTTAATTACCATTTAAGCTATAGCAGTGTCAAGAAGTTGGGATCCCGTTTGAAAAGAACATTGAAAGAGTCAGTTCCTCCCCCAGATTATTTCAACATATAGACTTGAATCGACACATTACGCCACCTGTAATTTAATTTTTTGTATGTTGAATAGGCATGCTGATTTCAATCCCACTCCTCTTTTCAGCAGAAACAGTACGTTTAAATTAATGTGTTTCAGAGTACCTCCTCTACTGTCTCCCAAATGTCTATGTTCAAAACATTTCCTGCACAGAGCATTCCTCTTACAATGGCAATGCAACTTTTTCTATAGCCTTCTGTGATCTCTACACCTACCAGATAAGATTTTAATTAGGGGCTAGCAAGGGGCTAACAATATTTTATCAAGGGACTACAACATTACATTTGTTACCATGCTTTCCATCTAACTAAATGGCTTGCTCTTCAGCTATATCTGCCAACTCTCTCCAACACTTATCTCCAAATGCCCTTGGTATATAAACTTTCTCTTAACCCTACAAAAGATGTTTACTCACAAGCTTTGCAGAATCCTACAATGTTTCATGAAACCTCACCTGGAGCCCAGATCTACATGCAAAGCAAACAGACCTCACACTCACCAAACTGCTGCTTGCCAGAGATTTATGCAAAATTGTGGAATTCAAATTGGAAAATAGTTTTTAAGTAAAGAGAGAAGATTGTGGGAATCTTGAATGGGACTGCAATATAGGCACAGCCTATATGTGAAAAAAATAAGCAAAACAAGCTTCAAAACAAAAGCAGGCTGTTGTACTTTTCACAACAACCTCCATTTCGGGAAGATGAAAACAAAAGATGGCCATCCTGACAAGGAGTTGGCTGAAACGATAATAAAATGAGGTGCTTTGCTCTGGTCTCTGATAAGTTCCTATAACCAAATTATACCAATGACCACCCAAAACTACCATCTAAAAATCAATTTGGTATACATAATTAAATATACCACTTTAAGCAAAAATGAATGTTAAGAAATATAATCAGTGTTGCCAACTGAAAAGGTACGATCTCGTAGTTACTGCACACTACTGCAATTTGAACAGTTTCACCATGAAGTTCACACAACCATGCACAATCTCAGAACTGCTTCTATACAGGCATTACTGACTTTTAGGTCCCTACATTATTAGTTTGTTACAAAGCAAACAGGAATATAACAATTTCTATCCAAGAAACAGAGTATAGAGAAATTATGAAAATATCCTATACCTTGATGCTTCAAGAAATGGTGTCAATAGGTAGAGGCTGCTTAAAACCTTCAAGTCTAAATAGTTTCCCTCCCAAAATTATTACTGATTATTCTGACCTAGTGGAAGCTTTATGTTCACATTTCAAAATTTACCTGCAGAGCTGAAAAAATATAATGAATGTTGACGCACTATTTGTAGGATAAAAAAGCAAGCTATCTCACCTGGAAGAACCTGCTGTCTAGCAGTGGGAATAGGCAAGCTTGAATCACTATCGGAACAGTTTTGCATGCCAATTACCACTCCACCACAACATTACCAAGCAAATATTCAAAGTACCCTTTCTCACTACCTCTCTCTAACGTAGTGCTGAATCTTACAAGATAAACATCTATTTAAGGCTTTTACATACTCTTTGTCACAGGCACCTGCTTCTCTTACCTCTAGCTACAGGATCCCAGACTGAGGAAAGGCAGACAGACAGATGTACAAGGTCATTGCTCATTTTTTAAAAGAAACTTTATATGTAACCCAGACAGCACACAGATGATGTTCTACTTTCACAGTGCATACAACTTCTAAGGTATTAGTGCTATGCACTTTCTTTAATTTTTAAATTCAAGCAAAATATTCAAAATGAGGTTCTCTTCACTGTATAAAGATCTATTGTGGGATTTCTAGGTGCATGAGCATGAAAAGCATTAAAGGAGTTCAGCTGTCTCAAAGGAAAAATAATATTATTTTTAAAATCAGAAAAAAACTGTTATTCACTAAAAGTAAACTCTTTGAACTGGACAGGCAGGTCTTTGTGTTTTTTTCAGTATATTCTTTCTTCTACATTGTGCTCACCTTTTGTCCCATAGCCCAGCAAATATTTGAAATTATTATGTATTCAAGAATGGTGTATTTGCTGAAAGACAGACAAATACTTCTTTAGCTTGAAACTCAATTTGTGGTTGAATGATTAATGCCATCTAGGTCTTGCAATTACATAAGTTTGGATGTCACCCAGGGGGTTCAGGTTGTCATGCCAGTAGAAGTACACTTATTTCTCCTCTGTTCAGTGCACAACAGGGCAGAGTTTCGCTGGATGGAGTACAGGCTCCCTCTATAGTTACAGTCTGGCAACTAACATTACTAGGTACGACTGCGATGACTTTAATTTAAATTCTTGTTTCTTTAAGGTAAGATACAAAAGTAGCCTTTCCTGCATAATTTCTGTTGCATCACTTGCCTTCCAGTTACTATTACTACTCACTGATGCCAATCACAATTACTTTTTCAGAGGTAGTAAAGCTGCTAAAAATAATAAAAAATATACAACAACAAAGAGTGATTAATCAAATACAGAATTTATATTTAGTAACTTTGATCAAGTCTTGCTTCACATTAACATTTCAGATGAACTTCTTTCATCTTATTCTCATTAATATTCTGTTAACATCATCAGTCTTAATTAACAAGCAGTACATACCATTTGTTCTCTTCCCCCATGGTTTACATTTTGCATTTGTGTTTTCACAAAATAGATAACACACGGTTTGCATTTCCCATGACAATTTTATCTTCTCTATGTGGATACCTGTCACCTCATTAGTCTCTAAGTCTGTCCCAGGCCACGAACCCCAAAAACAACATCTGGCTACTCTAAACCACATGTTTGCTCTGTTGCCAAGGCTATCCGACTGCTAAGAGTGGCCGTGATTTTAAGAAGCTCAGACTGATAATCAACAAACTGCAGACTAACCTGCCTGAGCTTAGCTGTTCTCGAGGGATGAGTTTCCTGTCCACATTTATGTTCCTGACCTCTGCACTTCAGGTTCATCTCAGTAGCATGCCAGGTGTGTAAAAGTGATGGACTCGCATACACTTATGCCAGCTATGCTCAGTGAAGAAGGTGCTGAGGGACAGAAGATTGCAAGAAACAGGGAAGAAAACGTTTCCTCATCCACATCTCATCTGCCCTTACATCGTGAGTGCTTCTAGTCCACTTCAATGCAGTCACATACACCAGGTGAAACTCCTTCTGACAGGCTTAAGCTCAGGTGTTGGCCTTTGCTCCAAGACTGACTGAAAGCACACGCTCATTTAGGGACAGCTGAGAAGGTGTTTAAGAAACAGCTCTTGATTCCTGTGAGCAATAGCATGCAGCCTGATGAGAGCCCTAGTAAGAAAGCTTTTAATTCGTCCCAGGGCAAAGACAGAGATTAGTCCTTCAAAACTACTTCCTTAGCATTGCCCTGGAGGGACTTAAAAGTACTCACACACCAAATCACTGGATCTGAGTGAGAAGCCAAAAAATAAACTGAGGACACACCAAAGAGAAGAAACTTATGTTGCCTCAGGTCCTCTCTCCCTTCCAGTTAGCAGCAGGAACCATGTGTTGGAGACCTACACAGATTCCCTGCCGACATACTCTCAGCCCCATCCAAGTGCCTCTCACTAAGGCACCTGCCACATGTCAGGTTCTGAGGCTGTTAAACCCCAAGTCATAACCCACCAAGCTGATAATGCGCCTCTGGGGCCACATCCGGAATTAATGCATCCCTCTCCAACACCTCACAAGCCCTACTCACCAGCATGCAAAAACCTTATTCTACCACTAAGGCTTTTACCTGTCACTATCCCTTGTTGCCTGCCACCTGAGCCAGTAAATCCCTTTCACACACTGTCTCAGAGTAGGTATCTGGAACAGAATCCTTCCCATTGAATAGATCTTTTACAGTTGAAGCATCTTCAGTATCATATCTATAAGAGACAAGAAGTAATCTAGGACTCTGCTTGAGTTTATGGTCCTGCCTGAGGTACGCGTTCATGAGTAACACATTTTGCATGCCTCGATTAACTCTCTCAAGTGATCTTTCTGCACTCCAGGAACACCACTGACATAAGCATGTCACATGCAGAGAGAGGAGCACATAGTAAAAAAAAAGTTTCAGATCCTCAGTAGTATTGTTAAAGGGAAAACTGAACATAAAAACAGGTAAAATAGTTCACAACTGCCATTTCATTTGCTCACTCGTAATGAGGTAAAAACCAAAATGCTGAAAACTTTAATACTAATCGCTAGCTTGTATTTACTGGGGGTACCTAGTTCCATGATGGCTGTTTGAGTTTATTGGATGGTGCAAAAATTAACAAAAGCCATGAAGATCATCTGTGCTCCAATCCCCCCCCCCCACCTGAGAAACATCAAGCTCCTTGAAGGGAATCCATCAGTTCCCTAACAATAGCAGGATTTAAACTACTGCAGTATCATAATTTCTTGCAGAAATTGGAAGTATATCCCACTTGTTATGTATACAGGTTGTAATTACCATAAAATGTAATTTTGAAATAAAAATCTATATATAACAACACTAATAATAAATATTAAAGTAGAAAAAATATTATTTAGGACAGTTAACGTGAGCAATTGTTCCTCATCTATGCCAAGCAGCTTAGCTAGTACAATCAGTTTAATTTTGTTACCATCATCCATAGCAAGTGAACAAATAATCACCAAAGAAACTCAGGGTATCTGACCGCAATACTTCAGCCATTTTTATGGCAAAATGTCTAGTGCAAAAAGAAAAGGGCAGGAAAAGATTTGTAAGTGGAATCCAGCCATTCTAAAAACCGAGAGCTGATCAGCACACTCAGCAGTCTCAGCCTTAAGGTTGTCTGTATTTATTATTTCTACAATAAAGACAAAAGCTTAACCTTTACATACAAAGCATGACATCTCTGCAGATGACAAAACTGGGGGGAGTGGCTGATGCACCAGAGGGTTGTGCTGCCATTCGGAAGGGCGTCAAAGGGCTGGAGAAATGGGCCAACAGGAACTGTATGAATTTCAACAATGGGAAGTGCAAAGCCCTGCAACCCAGAGAGGAATAAAAACCCACACACCTCTACAGGCTGGGGACTGACCAGCTGGAAAGAAGCTTTGTGGAAAAGGCCCTAGGGGTCCCAGCAGACATGAAGCTGGACACCAACTCCAGCAATCCACTCTTCAAGCAAAGAGGGATAAACAGCCTCCTGAGCAGCATTAGGCAGAGGGCAGCCAGCAAGTCAAGGGGGGTGATCCTTCCCCTATGCTCAGCGCTGGTGAGAGAGACCTGGGAGTGCTGGACTCCTCATTACAAGACAGGGGCATACTAGAGAGAGTCCAGGGAAAGGCCAGAAAGATAACGAAGGGACTGGAGCATCTGTCATATGAGGAGAGGCTGAGAGAGCTGGGACTGTCCAGCTTAGGGCAGAGAAGGCTCTGGGAATCTGATCCACTTGTACAAACATCCGATTGGGGAAGTAAAGAGGAGGGAGCCAGGCTCTTCTCAGTGGTGCCCTGTGGCAGGATAACAAGAGGCCACGGGCACAACCTGAAATGCAGGATATTCCACCTAAATGTAAGAAAGCACTTTTCTCCTGTGAAGGTGGTCAGGCACTGGAACAGGTTTGCCCAGAGAACTCAAAACCCAGCTGGACACAGCCCTGAGCAACCTGCTCTAAGCAGGAGGTCACACTAGATGATCAAGAGGTGCTTTCCTGCCTCAGAAACCAAACTCGTACTGAATGATTATCCATCTCAGTTTACTCTCTTTCTACCATCCTGACAACCCTTATTGACTAAAGTAAAACAAACACACACACAAACATATACCACGACACAAAAAAAACCCCAAACATCTAGCTAAAATGAAGGTAAACACTGAGATTCAGGAAATCTTACCTGAAAGATACATGAACTTTTTTGTTCAAAATATTTAACTACTGCACCTAGGTGATTAGCCCAACTGTCATTTACACAGAACAGTCTTCTCTGCTTCATATTTTTGAAAAGCTATAGAAGCAGAGTATTTTCACTACTTCCGAACAGAAACAGCACAATGTTTTTTTCCAGTTTTCTATAATCACAGTCTTTGATCCAAGAGAATACCTTCACAGAAGATCATCTCTTCCCACTCACAGAAAGAATAAATGCTATTAGCAGCTAAGTATAAGAAACTATAAAGCCTACAAAGCCACCTATGAAGTAAGATGATAACTATTCTTGCTGTACATCATTATCCTTAGCAACTTAATCTATTGAGGCCACCTCTACAACAGACCCAATAAATACTAGACAACAGACAATTTTTCTTTCTCCA
>Ga0065711_1031933_pt1 | contig 28381 bp, 17 predicted proteins | sample Hoacrofraction12_FD_59098 | JGI IMG/M metagenome (GOLD analysis project Ga0065711, IMG submission 59098) | Hoatzin crop microbial communities from Cojedes, Venezuela - Epithelial fraction 12 v2 (version 2) | ecosystem: Host-associated > Birds > Digestive system > Esophagus > Crop | place... | reverse complement strand
TCGGGGCGCCTCTCCCCGCCGGGCTCCCGGGGAGGGGGGGGTGATGGCCGCTGTTGTCCCGGGCCCCGTCCGCCCTTCGCTCCGTCGGGCGCCAGGGAGCCGTCGCTGGGCCCAGCGCCGGGGCGCAGGCAGCTCCCCGGGGGGAGGCGTGCGGGAGCTATTTAAAACCGTGCAATTACGCAAACCATTGTTTTAAAAAGAACCGTTTGTACGATGTGTGTATAAGGACAAACGCACGCACCGAACCGTAGCTTCCCCTCTCTTGTTAACGGATGATCCCGCCGCACCAGGGGTTGGCCGTGAAGTGCTGAAGAAGGAAGTGGAACGCGTGAAGGGCAGCGGTCAGTCAAGTCATGCTCCAGATCCTGACAGCAAACTATTTGTCATGAAATCAGATGTCTGCTGGCAAGGGTTAGAGAGCTGCCAACACGGGAACAATCACAAACAACCGAAACTGGTCTGCTAATAAAACTGCTGTGTTAACAATGCTGTTCAGCTTTTCTTCACAGCCCCCTAGGACAGAAAGACTCTGAAAGGCTGTTCCAAATATTCTCGCATGGAATTGGGTTGATGCCTGCACGTAGTCTTTATAAAAAGGTGCCTTGCAGGACAGAAAACCTCAGGTGTAAAATAGTAATTATTCCCTCGTGTATGAGCTCGGGACATACGAAATAACAGTTTATATGGAAAGATTAATACATTACATGTTAAAGGTTCCCTTTTGAAACTTATTTTGGAAATAAATCATTGCATATACTAAGTCATCTGACTCGCTCCTGCTCCTTGATAGAGCTCTTTTCATTCAGTTTACATGTCCAGGGAGGAGACACTTCAGTCACTTCTTTTAAAAGGTATCTGGTTTTGCGGGCTGGTGTGGTGTTGTGGCAAGGAAGTGGTGATGTACAAAGGCTTAATATTTACAAGCCCTGTTTCAAATGAGGTAGGGGACCAATATGTGGGTCATGTTTTGGTAGGAGTGTAAGTTAGGATGGTAAAATAAAGATGGCCCACACCTGAAACAATTTTTTTTGTGAACTGAAAGAATTTCACAAGGTTTGGGGTTTTTTTTTGTTTTTTTTTTTTTTGTGTGTGTTTACAAAGTGGCTTGCTGGTATGAGCCTCTTCTGTGCTGATCAACTGCAGAAGCTGCTGAGTCTACTTGACAGTAAACATGACTTTGTTTAATGCACTCTCAGAGCCTGTGAAATCTTGCTTGAACTAGAAGGTCAGCCTCTGGCAGGTGGCGTACAGAGCGAACAAGTCAGTTCAAGGTGGTGACAGAGACCTGCTTATTGTGAAAGTAAAGCTGTCTTTTTACTTTGATTTTTTTTTTAAATTATAAATAGTCAGAAAGTATTTGTGCTTTTCGGTTATAAGTATTTGGTAGATATTAATGGAGCTATTCTCATCACATGCCAGTAGGTGTGGAAAATAATGGATTCCACTCTGTTGTTAGAATCTTAAATATACTTTTTCCAAGGTCAGAGAGGAAGTGTAGAAGGCTTCTCTTCACACAGAGTTGACTTGAGTATTGTCCTTTGTGTGTAGTGGCTGTGCGTACAAAGTGGTAGCTTAAGCTAGCACAGCTTGTGGTTTTTGTAGTACAGCTCCTGCTATTCTAGTTAAATCAAAAAGATTCTTCAAATTAAAATATACTCCACAATGGAGAGGGAAGCGAGGTTTGGATCCTTCTGCAGTGCCTAATTCTGTATGAGAAACCTGTAAGTGTGCTACTGGAAGTAAAGGATATACAATGCTACAGCTAGCTTACTAACATCCCTAACATTAACTGATGCTATCTCTGATTGTCTCAAACATTTTGTAAATCTCCTGTGCAGCATATGAAGATACGGAATCATTGTACTTTCTGGCTTTCTTTAAGCCAGAACGTATGACTGCTGTGTCTGCTCTGTAAAACCAGAACACAGCATCAACAGCTTTGATTGCATGAAGAATTTGCTGCGTTGTCTGATTTTGAGAAGATGACATAGCAGTAAAAGAGCTTAAAAGCAATACCAGCATCACACTGACAGTGGGCTTTTGGGGAAGTTTGATTTTTGGTGCAGCTCTGGTACTTGTTAGTCATCAAGAAAAATGAAACCTCTTGATTTCCTGTCTTGAAAATTGACTTGTCAATTTTCCACGATCTTTGACTTTGCAGATAACAACCTTGTAATTCTCATTGATGATGGAGATAAATATAATAAATTCCCTTGATTTTAAATGGGAATATAAAGTTCTGTCCTGAAGTGGCCATCTTGTTTTACTGCATTGATGTTTCTTGGTTGCTTCATAATTTCAGTCATGTCCATGTTGCAAAACATTCCATGAGTTTTTTCCTAATCCCTTTAGAGGATGCAGGACATTTTTATTTATTCCTCTGTTTACTAGGGCTCAGACCATCATGAAGGCTCGTTTGAAAGGAGCCCAAACAGGTCGAAACCTCTTGAAGAAAAAATCTGATGCTTTGACACTTCGATTCAGGCAGATCCTTAAGAAAATTATTGAGGTAAGTAAATCAGAATTTTCCTCTGTTTGGCTCACTTTATTTGAAATCTGTCTGTTCTGTCAGTTGTGCATTCCCGTTCTGCTAACTTCATTAGGTAGGCTGGAATGTAGGACAACTTTGTGGATAACCTGTTTTCTCTAAGTGAGGCTACTGACAACAGATGAGCGGAACTATATTTTCCTGGCTACAATGGCAGAGAAATTTTGTAAGAGTTAATATTCTTCACCTTTTCAAACCAGTTCTAGGCTCTGCTTTCTTTTTGTGTCCCCAGTTACCTATCATCTCTTCTATTTTACAGGGAATTTGCTGTGATGCTGCCAAATAGTTTAGGGGTGTATTTAACATGTTCGTTAGCCTCATTTTTGTTGCCTTATCTGGCTTGAGAGGAGACTGCAGATCTGTAGTTTCCTGCATGACGAGGTACACTAGAAAGCAGAAGTTTTGTCTAGATGGAACTAGTTTCTTTATGAAGAAGCACTGAGTCCTGCATCTTCCTTTGCAACGTGAATGACAAATCCAGGATACTAAGTAGAGCCTAATATGGCTTGTTCTGTTCCACCATAGTGATGGGTTTTGGCTGCGACTGCTACGATATCCATGGTTAGCAGTAGTGCTTTGTTGCCAGGCTGTACACAAGCTTGGCACTCTGTACCTTGTTTGCTATAGACTGTCTAATACGCAAAGGCTCTTGCTTTGCAATAGCATGTTTTTTTAGCTACAAAGTCTTCAAATGTGTAAAAAATGGAGTAGGAGGCGAGCACAGCTTCACAAAGCCGCATACACCTGTATATTGAAAACCAGCTTCAGCTGTCTCGTATTCAGTACAATACGAAGTAAGAGTGTTTTTCTACTGAGACATTTTATTGTTGTTGATTTAACCCCCATGTAGTAGAATTAGATAAAGACAGACAAGTCTTTTGCTGTGACTTCTACACTGGGTCAGTGAAATTGCTGAAATACTTCGTTTTTTGCCATTCACTTGGGAATTATGATTTGCAGTTTGAGAGTAAACTACACATACAGGATTTTCTCACTCAAATTTCTCATTTGTCTCTTTACACTGTTAGTTGTTTATCCTGGGAAAGGAGTAATGATGGGCCGTGCAATTTTTATTTTTTTTGCTAACCAGACTAAGATGCTGATGGGTGAGGTGATGAGAGAAGCTGCCTTTTCACTTGCTGAGGCAAAGTTTACAGCAGGAGATTTCAGGTGAGGATTGCTACTCTTGTGGATGGTCCTACCACCAGGAAAGAGCAATCAACAAATTGTTGATTTCTCTTTTGGAAAAAAAGTAAAAAAGGGAAGAAAAAAAAAAAGGCAGTGAACAAGGTAGGACAGGATGAACTGAACTCCATTCGGTAGAGGTGGGAGACATGACTGCAGGAGAGAGACGATTTAGATAGTGAAAATGCATACTCCACTGGACACTAAACAAAGTGGAAAGATTAACAGAATTTACATACAAATCCTTAATTTGAGAAGGTGTTACTTTTTGCAGCTTGGAATCTAAAATGCAGTGAAACAAGAATTTATAGCAAAGTATGGGACTATTTATTACTTTGATCTTTCTTGTGAATTTGAGGGTCGGATGTAATGTGTGTTATTTTCTCCCAGTAAGTCATACAGAAATGTTATTAGTTGTTCCAAACTCCTATCTCATTGACCTCTTATCTCACTAGGGCTAGTGAGGGCTGTATGTGAGAGAGGAAACAAATCTTCTTCCTGCAGTAAATTAATAAATTACAGTTCTAACTAGGGGGTGTGTGTGATTCATTCAAGCATGCATGGATCTTGTGGAATAAAGTTGGGGAAGTGTTAAACTCAGCTGATGGCGCTGCCAATCAGTGGGGAAGAACTAAGTGATCAGACACAGCAATAATCTGTGTGCTGCTGGAAAAACGTCTTTTTGCCCTTTCATTTGGATAGAGTGCTGTTTTCTGTCCTAACCAGTCACAGTGTTTAGCTATAAACAATAGTCAGATTCCACCCTGTAAGCAAACTTATACTTCAATAGAAGAGTTGGCTATAGTGACCTGTTCTTGGAAGACCTTAAGACACCTCTAGTTCTTCAAGATGAATTGTTGTATGAGCTTCAGTTTGTGAATATGATAGAGTTAGTGGGTAAACAAACTCCTAACTGTTCTGAAAGAACAAACACATACAAACTCAAATGAACAAAATGTTGTGGCCTTGGTCTGCTTTAAAAAGCCTTGAAACTCCTTCACTTTTATTGGGGAAAAAAGTCTCAGAGGTTGATTAGGCTCAATGTTATTAAAGTAATTTGAAGTAATATGCTAGATAACTGGCTAGTTTTTAGATATGCTTTGTGTACTTGGTCTAAGACACTTGTAAAGTTACATTTCACAGACTCAGTCTCTTTTACATTTCCAAACATTGCTGGAAACCTATTTCTTTCAAAGCTTCTGTGTTAGCTTCGAAGTCTGTGCAATGAATTGCATAGAGAACTGAGCTGAAGACAATTTCAAAATCTTTGCAGCTATTTGATAACTACTTCATCTTGTATATAGTGATGACTGAACGAACCACTTCAGCTTTCCTGATTAAGATGTATGTTTTCTTCCTTGCAGTACCACTGTGATCCAGAATGTGAACAAAGCTCAAGTCAAGGTCAGAGCTAAAAAAGACAATGTAGCAGGTGATTTTTACAGACTATGAGTATTTCAGCTCTTAAAGGAATTGTGGGAGGAGACTGAAATATGGAGGAATGTATCCAAACACTGTCTCCTCCTCTTTATTTCTCTTACTCATCTAACAGTAGGAACACTTGTAATTTGCTGTTTTTTTCACATACAGCAGATAATTTTTACATTTAGTTATTTACCTCTCATAAAATTAAATGAGTGTGTGTAACCTGCAGTCCAATGTCCAGATCTTTGGACAAAGCATAACTTCCATAGAGCTCTACTGAAAAATACATCAGGAAATTAAGTATCAAAAATTAAGTAAGTTTCAGTAAATTAAGTATCAATAATTGTCTATGAAGAAAACAAGAAAGAGAAGTCAGGATTGAATACTTAAAATATTCCTTAAGCACAGGGAATACGTTACTAACCAGAGACATAATAAAACTGAACACTGAATAAACTGGAATACTTCCTTGAATTTTTCACGTGTCTAGATCTCTGTGACCTCAGAACCAGTGTGACTCAGTTGTTCCAAGCTACATGGGAAGATTTTGGAAACAAAACTTCTGAGCTTACATAATTTATTAGAAGCAAATGGGGTAAAAGTGATTTGTACTTAATAAATCTATAATCCTTTATGTCTCTTACACGCATTCTTGTCCACTTTTGTCAGGAGTAACCTTACCAGTTTTTGAGCATTACCAGGAAGGAGGGGACAGTAAGTACAAAACAAGTATTTTCTGTCGTACATGTACTTAAGACTATTCTGTGCTAATACAAAAATACTTGTCATGTCTTGCTGATAAGTCAGTTTACATCATAGGCATAGATGTACTTGCTTCCTCTATGATGCTTTGCTCAGTTACTGTGACATGGAGGGATTATTAGGGACTACGGTGGATTTTAACTTCCTAAATCAGTGAGTTTTTCAGATGAGAAGGCTTGTCTTGAATTGCCAGGTTTTGAGACTGGTAGGTCTTAGCGTGGAAATCCACAACAATGACCTGCAGTAACGTGAACCACTATAAAGAGAGTTTGTTAATGGGCAAAGGCTTTAGCTTGTCACTTACTGAGCTGTCTGCATCCCTGTAGTTTGTAAAGTACACACCATGGTAGCAACAGCAACAAATATTTGATGATTTTTTTTTTTCAGGCTATGAGCTGACTGGCTTGGCAAGAGGTGGAGAACAGCTGGCTAAACTGAAGAGGAACTATGCCAAGGCTGTGGAGCTGCTTGTGGAACTGGCCTCCTTACAGGTTGGTGGGAGGAAATAAAGAAGGGGATCGTTGGTTTCTCACTGTTCTGACATGACAGTAGTCTCAGTGATAGTATAAATTATTTTAATACTTTGAGCTGTACTGTACTCCTTTAGTCCCAGTGCTGTACAAAGGTGCAAACCTTTTTCAACCATAAACCAGAGTTATGTTACAGCTTCAAAGAAGTCCTTATTCCTTAATGCTAAGAAGAAACTGTTTTGGGGGAGTTAGTATTTGTAACCCTGATGTGCAGTGTTCAGCACGCTACCGGAATCAGTAGAAAAAATTTTGCTTCTATGAAGAATCTAGTCTGTAATGCTGCTTTTATAGACTTGGCTTTGGCTTTCAAGTGCTGTTTGGTTTTGTGTATAGAATTGATGGAAATGCTAAAGTTGTCATGTATTAATTATTTAATCCTATTCCATCAGACATCCTTTGTTACTTTGGATGAAGCTATTAAAATAACAAACAGACGTGTGAATGCAATTGAACATGGTGAGTATTTTTCCATTTGGGGTGCATAATATTTTTCCCGTCTCCATGCAAGATGAGGAGCAGGGTCACGGAAGCCGCTCTTCTTTTGACTGCTTTCTTGGTAGCAGGATTTCTAACCAATGCAAGAACTCTTCAGAAAGCACTACAAGGAAGCATATTGCAAGTAAGAACGAACAAAACTTAAAAGTCTAGTGGAATGGACTGGAGTAGAGAGAGATAAATGAATATGCAAACATGAGAAAGTAATCAGGAAGTTGTATTGAGAACCTATACAACAAAGATTTCACAAACACGTTCTGGAGTCTCTGCTAGTGATTTTGACTGACTTGGTCAAGTCTGTTGACTAGACACAGAAGACAGGATGTGTCTATGTGTTCAAGTGTCCTAATAGCTAGCATAATAGCTTGTAAAACTGTAGCGGTGGTGTCCAGTGGAGAGCTGGTGACTTTTTTTGTTGGTTTTGGATGGAACTGCAGAGTAGGCATCTGGAGACAAATCTGGTAACCTATTCAGGTTTGTGTAACAGGAAACAGAACAGTCCTAATGTCAATACTCTGGTATTTCTTTCATGTGAATTCCTTATCCTTCATGTTCTTGTTTGTAACTTTGTTTCTTGCAATTCTTAAGTACTACCCATGCACAATACTGCTGTGATTCCTTTTGCTGCAGTAGCCAGGGTGCTTCAGTTATTTCAGGTTCCTTTCCAAGCTGTTGATAGTTGGGATTTAATAATCTTTGCATGTGTGCAATAACAGTTCAGTACATGACTCTAAACTGTCCTTTTCGGTACTGTTTTTCATAGACTTGTTTCTTTGAACATGCAGGCCTTATCTTGCAGCTTATCACTCTGCAAAGTTGACTGTAGAAAAGATTTCCTCTGCAGCATTTCAAATAACTTTCATAGTGCTGGTAACAGCTTTCAGCTTTCAGAAAGCAATTCTGACATGTAGCTTGCCCAGTTGGGTGTTAAAGCTTTGTTTAATGTCTTTTCTCTTCTCTTGTGATGGTGTTATATTTGAATATTTGTTTTCATGATGGCTTTTTCAAAGAGAGATGATAATTCTGTGACTAAAAGTGCTATATTGAACAGAAGTTTCTGAAAGAATGTGATGGAAGAACATAGCTTTAATTAAAATCTTGCCCACCTCTTGCAGGATTTTTTTTTTTTTATCGCTTCCATGTGGAAAAAGGACTTTACAATCACTCAGGGATCAGTGCTTACTGGTTCCATTGCATCTTTCAAAAGAAAGTGCTATGGGAGATTCCGAAATGGTCAGAGTCCTAGTTCAGTCCTGTATTTACTGAAGAAAACAATTTTATGTACTTGTGCATAATGAAATAGTATGATCTTCCATGAAAGACATGCAAATTTCCCCTAGCCAAAAGACTTACTAGATTGACTTCAAATAACCATCTGTGCACTGCACTAGATAGCTTCCTAGCTAATGTAACAGCAGTCCAATAACCTCCTTGTTTATATTTTTTCAGTGATTATTCCCAGGATTGAGCGTACTCTTTCTTATATCATCACAGAACTGGATGAACGAGAACGAGAGGAATTCTACAGGTAAGTACCTAAAACAAGACTAGGCCGGTCTCTTTCTCAAATAGGCCATTCCTCAGAAGGGACTTACAAGAACTATTCACCAAATCTGGCAGTGAACACTCTTAAACATGAGCTGGTTCTTAGTGCATATTGAGTTTCTAGAGCAGGGCAGTAGGAGATCTGCAATTACTTGTCTCAAAGTCACAAATGAATCCCTACCATTAGGTGATACAGAGCTGTTGTTATCATTCCTCCAGAGGGAATGATGGGATAAAGCAGAACACCTCTGTGTAGTGTTAGGAGACACCTCTGCCATAGAGGTCAGTGTTCTGGGCTACCTGAAGCAAAAATGTCAAACCTGAAATGAATTAAAAGAGAATTAACTTCATTAAAGACAAGCAGAGTAGTATAATGCAGTACATAAGGTGAAGAATATAATTTATAGTTTGGGTGAAGAAGTGCGTTAATCTGGAGAGATGAAGTTTTTCAATGGCAGCAGCTAACAAGAAAATCCTTTTGCCATTTCTTACTTGCAGGATTTTAATTTCCTGTGGAACTTCTCCAGGCAGCTTTATCATATCCCAAGTTGTATGGCATCTTTGCTGCTAGCCTGTTTATGAAAACATCACGTTGCTTTCAACAGATAAACCACATTTCCCTTCACAGGTTAAAGAAGATCCAGGAAAAGAAGAAAATATTGAAAGAAAAATCTGAGAAAGAACGGGAGCTGCGGAGGGCTGCTGGTGGGGAATACGAACCAGCCAATCTCTTAGCAGAAGAGAAGGATGAAGACCTTCTCTTTGAGTAACCCAGCACAGTTATTGTGTATGGAGCGGTGGACCCAGAATACAGAATGTCCAATTACAATATAATTCAGGACACATTGCCTCAGTGATTCTTATGTGGCTTCTCAGTTGGCATATAAGTCTTGAGTTGAATGGATTGTGGATTTCTCCTGGGAGATTAGAAATCTGGGAACTTGACTGCAGCACAGGAAGAAAAGGAGAGACGAGTCAGGTGCTCTAGTTACAGGAAAGCCTTCTATTGCATGTTCAGCCTGTTTCTTCACTGGGTAGGAATGACTGTCCAAAGCTGTGGTTTTTGCAGGATGGCTCTGGATTTGCCTAATCAGATTCCTCTTTAATTGCTCCCCTTGCTAGTGCAAGCAGAATAAAATGTTATTTAGCATGTAATGTTCTTTACTGCTGAACTATTAATGTTCAAGTTGCTTAGAGCACACACTGGCACAGCTGAAGTCAGATGTCAGTAAAGACAACTCTAGTTTTCTAACCTGCTGATGAAATCCACAGTCTTCTGACTTTTTTGTTGCACGATTGTTACCATTGGCCTAAAATATCTGGTTTTAATTAGAAGTCCTGCCAACATGTGTACTGTCTGTGCTAGAAACAAGTAAAAATTTTAAATGTTCAGTATCTGGTGTCTGGCTCAAGCTGCTAGAAGATGGTGGTCTTGAAAGCTTGAAAACTGTCACGATGATTTCAAAGTAAAACCTTCTCTTCATATCCTGCCCCAAACTTAGAATCCACACTGAGCGCATTCAGTTAACCTTTACTGCTTTAGTTAAGTAACCAAGGAGAAGTGGCTTGCTCCTGCCACAAACACTGAAACTCAACTATCCAGGTGCATGTTGCTCCAAACCTTCACTGCAACAAGTAAGCTGGTAAGGAAGGCAGGATTGAATGTACCATCGTCCATCCTTGCTGTGATTCTTCATGTCCTAGGCTGATAAGCAGGCTGTCACTAAATGCTGCTCAGTTTGAAGGGCTGTTTTCTTGAAGACATTGGTTTGCAATTGGCAAACCTGAACGCATGCCGTAGCAGTAGTACTAGTACATTGTCACTAGTACTACTAGTCTCTTCAAGGTAATCATCTTGTTTTAAACATGATCCACCACTTAACTGCTGATGCAGGGTAAGTGCAAGTCAATGAATTTCTATTAACACCTTTAAAAACTCATAATTGTATGAAGCACAAGGCCATTTCTTTTCTCTTCTGAAGCTGAAGGCAGCACAGCTGACTAAGTCCATACTCTGTTGTAAGATGCAGGTCCAGCCTGAAAGAGAGAAACTGTACAGCTGAAGACACGTTACCTCTCCCACTGGATGTGTGGTGTCAGAAGGAACAGAGAACATCCTCTAGCACACTGATGGGTCACAGCATCTTTCACACATTCAGCAAAATGGCAGAAAGACATCTCTCAAGATCCACTATAAGAAGTAAAATTGTACAATGATTTATTTTAAATCTAGAAATACTTTACATTTTTACATCAGTGTGCAGTTCATGATGTCTCAAAATACAGAGTGCAGATACATGTATAAAAGTACAATGTGGGGCTAACCACAGGTTTGAGTAAAGTTACCTTAATTAAGGCATTAAGCCCCCCATCTTACATTTTAAAAAGTCACCTAAAATTACATTCAAAAATTCTTTTATGCAATTCAGCTAACATTTAATTAAATCTGGACTGGTAAAACCTTCATTTCGGTCTGATACAGCTCACTACAGAGCCTGTGATAAGGTTGAAGAGTTTCGCCAGTGAAGTTTGCGTATTCTCTTTTACTCTCAAAGGAATTCACACAAATTCTTTGTTAAAGAAGGCAGAGTAACTTCTCACACAAGGTAGTTCCAGGTCCACACTGACAGCAGACGGACAGCCAGGTAAAATTCTCAGCACTGCTCAAGCCTTTCATTTCAGCAGGAGACAAAGCTAACATTGGTTATAAACTGTTACAGCACCTCTCCACATGGATGTCAGCAAGTACTGTGTGCCTTGGGAATTAAGAGTACAGCTGAACTTCACGCAACATTCTGTAAGTCTACATGCAAAAGCTTATTTGTATAAAACCAGCTTCTGTACGCCATTTCAGAAAAACTGGGGAGACAAAAGTCAGATGCATTAATGGCGTGATTTACTGTGACTGACAATGGCTATGAACACTGAATACCTAAGGGGGTTCAGCAACCATCTTGAGCTGATTGAGACTGCAAGAATTTGGACAGTACCTACGTAGCTGAGCAAGGTCACCCTTGCATTTTACTGCTTTCCGCCTTCTTGTCCAACTATGAAAGAGTCAATACCAAAAAGCCTAATACATCTACAATCATCTTTCTTTAAAAAGTATAGAATCGATACAATATTTTGTCATCTATGAAACACTGACTATCCAATATACCTGAACATTGTAGTTGTCAAACTGGATTAAGCTGAGAACGTGCCTGCAATGTGAGGCAAAAAGCCATTATTTTGAATATCCAGCCCTTAGGCCAACAGCTAGAACTTTATCATTTCTAACACTGAACTGAAGTAAAGATATTAAAGTTTCCACGCCCTTTTCTTTCTGAAGGGTCATTACTTATCTCCACTAATTGCTTAATTGCTTCTCAGCCCTAAATACTAATTAAACCAGCAAATAATTTTGCTTTCTAACAAGACAGGAATGGACTCTATACCTCCATTTTTCAATACAAAAAATGCACTGAATGTTAGTTCAGTAACTAGGAAAGTTATCCAACAATTTCTTTATATCTGCTGTATACTTTGAGCTCTCGATTTAACTATGGGTGTGAATTTGTTCCATTAACATTTGAAGAAAGAATATATGCAAGACAGAATGGAAAAAATCAACTCCTTTTTCATCCTTCAACATTAGACAGGAGTGAACTACACATTGACTTAACTCCAGTGTTTTTACCTGTAGGAACAAAGAAACCCTACAGCTAGAATTAAGAGATATTCACAGTCAAGGTTCTTTGTGCTACCCAAACCCAAACCAGCCAAGATACTACTATTCCGTTAGCTTCAGCAACAGAACAGCCCTGCTGCAGATGCACAGCCTTAGTAGTTAAACCTTCACAGCTCAGAATCATTTGAGGATGCAGAGGTGTTCCGATCTGGTTTGCAGAACACTCTAGGATACAGACAGACCTTGCCCTTTGTTCACTTGTTTCAAGTTTTTTGTTTAACAATTACAAATATTCCCCATTCTTATGACTTCTCAGTCAGTTACCAGTGTTTTACACATACTTTCACTGCAGTATTGAGCAAATGCAGGATAATATGTTGGCTAGTGAATTACAACACTCACTTATAACACAGTAGCTACATTCAGCTATTTTAATTCCAGTTAGTTATCCATTAGACCAACAGCCACAAGATGAACCATTTGCAGAGATTAAAAACCCCCACTATCTTACAATGTTCAGCACAGTCTATTTTAGTCAGTATTCTGTTATAAAACATGAAAACTTAAGCTGACTTTTAAGCAGCATGTCTTATAACTATATATTTTTCACAAAAATATAACCTCTGCCTTTCTAAGTATCTCTACAGATCCGTGGAAAACAGCGGCTCCAATCAGTCAATATGTTTTAAAGAAAATTCCATTAAAATATCACATCTAAAAGATCAATATAATATTCATCTTTGATTGGACCTAAAATTAATGTGCAGTCAAATCTGATTTAAAAAGTCTGACTAAAGAGACACAAGGATTGAAATATTTACATTATACACATTTTCCAATCACAGTGCTATTAGAAAATGGAATGTCTGAGAATTAAAATATTAACTCAAGCCTCACAGGGCAGCTCCAAATCAGAGCAGCATCTTCATTCTGTGTAATTTTTGAACAGGAGAGATTTCTCATCAATGTTAATGTCTTTCATGTGTAGATTATTTCTCTGCCCAATGATCTGTAGAATTGCGCTCCTGAACTACCATCATGTCCCACAAAGTCATTAAGTTAAGTGTTAAATAACATTCATATTTATAACTATGTGACAGCATGGACTGTATATACACACACACTCTCTTAAAATCTTTGATTTCATAAGGGTGATTCTAGGTAAAAAAGGTGGATTTATGTATAAAAGTAGTTGCTAGAGAAATCTATCTAAACCTTCAGAATTTAGTACTGACAAGGTCTCCATTTCTAGACCACAGAGAAAGAAAACCGGGACAATCTTTAGATCACTTAAATTGGCTCACAAGCTGATTAGCATATTTTTTTTCAATAATACGCAATTTCACTGGCAAAGGATGCAGCCACCGAGGTCTAGAGCTCACACGCATTTACACTAGAATCGGACAGACCTACACACAACCTCCTTGAAAAGATTACTAGATTGAAGTCCATTTGTCCCTTGGAACTGCGCTCTCATCGTAGCCAGGTAGAGGGTACCCACTGGGGTTCTGTGTCAAGTTTGTTTATTAACCGAAGTAACTCTTGATACGCCTTATCAAGATCAGAATTCACAATTGCTGTATCAAAGTAGTGACCGTTGTTCTGTTCCATCTCCCTCGTCTTCTCTATGATTTCTCTCAGCTCTTCTGGCTGCAATCAAAAACAGAGTTAAGCGTGTGCGTGTGTGCGCGTGCCTCTCCCCCACAATAACAGAGTAGGGAAAGGTAACAACTCGGCTCAGAAAAGTCTTCTAAAGGAATTTTCATGGTATTGCCATCAGCTATGATGAAAAGAAGCTAAAGCTTGAAAGCTAAGGGCACAAGACAATCCCTTCTGATTGGCTGTTAAGTGGCAAACAGTAAATAACTGTCCCAGACTGAAGTAAACGAGGAAGATCTAGCACTGCTTATTTTATGACGTTCATCTTACTGAGGCTCTTAAGTCATGTTTCTGAAAAATAAGTTAGGTTGCTAAGCCTATCCTTCTGAAAAAGACTGGAGATGGCAGAGATTGTGTGAGAGAAAGTTTGAGTGGTGCAGAACAAGACAACATCCCTCTGGAGATGCAGTACTACAAACACCAAACAGCCAGAGGCAACAGCTATCACTCCAAATATTTTCACTAATAAACAGCGATAAGAACCATAGTGAGAGCTATAAATTTAAGTTGATCAAATCACCATAGGATCAGGTAAGTGACATTGCAGAAGAACAGAAAACACGACTTGGGAGCTGGAAGGGAGTATGTCAAAAACAAGAATACTGCAGATGTAGGTAAGTGATGCAAAGGGAGAAGCAGAAATGGCTTGTTTTACTTCAGAATTTTTTTTACACTTGGATTCTAAAAGTCTGTTTGTTTTTCTCTTCTGCAGCTTATTTTTGTATTATATAAAGGAATATTCAGGTATAATTTTTGAGATAATTTTCAAAAGTGACTTCAGGACCTCAAGGTTTTTTTCTAGGCATTACATACACTTAAAAGCAAAGCCACATATAGGCATACATACAAGAAATACCCTTTTCTTTATGAGGGGAAGGGGTTTAACACAGTAGCGCCTACCCAGCTGAAATAAATGCAACTCCAATATGATTAATCAGAAAGAAAACAGGCATAGTTCTACACCAATAACAGTGTATTGATTTTTACTGCATATGGATTCCTTGGCAATAAAAAACCCCAGGACCTATATAAGATGACATATTTATGTAAAATAAAGTTTCATTCATTGCATAACCATGAAGGAGGAAACATTACCATTTGAAGACTACGACATTTGACTCGGGGTGGGGGCACTGCATCTCGTAAGCCAATAATTACCTTTTCTGGGCTTTCAGGCACCCTGGTTTAATCTATGAGTTTCAATTCCATTCTGCAGAACTAACTTCTCTTTTAACTAAATGATCTTGACATGACTCTGGTTGAAACATGAAAAGTGACCCTACAGTATCAAGCATTAAAATAACTTCATCCGAAGAGTTTTGGAATACCTTTTCAAGTAAATGCTTTTCCAAGTGCAGACAAGTTCTTAAAAGAAAAACAATAATAATTTGTTCCCTAGAAATACTCTCAGGTTTACTTGAAGACAAAGATGGGTTTTCCAGTTTTAAAATAAAGGGTCATATTTTTGTACCCAAATGCAGGGACCCCACCTGAGACACTGTGCCCCAGGATTTCCGAATTAGCTGTGGATTCCCTTGCCTCACACCTCTCGCATTCAGTTCGGTGAAAAGTGTCCTGAGCCCCTCCCTTAGTAAGGCCTGCCTACTAACCTGGAGCACACAAATCTCAACTACACCACTCCCCATATATTGTCAGTACCATTACCATCTCCCAGTTCCAAATAAAGAGTATAGGAATTTGTTTACCAAACACATTCCAGATCTGTAAATAAAAATCAGCATGTTTCAGAAGTGTTAAGACATACTACCTTTGGGTTTTTCCCTTCTTTGGCCAATAAAGCACGTAATCTCTCTTGTGAAGGTGGTGCAACAAATATAATATATGGCTTCAAGTCAGAATTACGTAGTGTCTTCAGTGACTGCAGAAATAGGATTTATTAAATATTTATCAGTTCCACACATGAAAATGGCATTTAATAATGCACTATTCACATGCTATAATAAATAATATACTCTTCAAACACAATGACAATTGTACAATATATTAACAGCAGTATAATTAACCATAACAGTATTATCATCACCCCTCAGAGTTCAGTCATCTTTTCCTACAAAATAGGTATTCCATCATTTTTCAGCTTTATGAAACCCACATATTTACTTTTGTTCAACAATATTATTCATAACTAAACTGAAGGAACATATGTTTTAGTATCCAAAAGCAAAAAAAGTCACCTACATTGAAGTAAGTTTCATTACAATGCTAAGGAATGGTATCAGCTGTTAACATTGTAGGGTCTTTTAATACTACAGAGTTTAACCTTTCCTGTTTTGAAGATTAAAATACAAGGTATCAGCTGCACTACTACTGTATGCTTAGGATGTTGGGGTTTTTTTTTGGCAGGTTACATTTATATTAGAGAAACAGTAAATAAGAACCATCAAACTGTAGTTTTTTTTTTCCAAAAGGTTCCTTCTATGTGTCTCGGGACAAACAACTTGTCTCTGAGATAGATTTTTATAACCACAAAATTCAATCAATTTTCAGTATTATGTGTTTTCATCTTATTACATGCTTTGTGACATCCATGAGCTATTCTAGTAAAGTGATCCTAACTGGTGATGGCTAATTATAGCTTCAATACTACCAGACATTACTGATGTATCTGAGTTTTAGGGCTTCTTTTACAGCATCTGTAACAGCAGTAGACCTCATACGTATTATATGTGTTAGAAAATCGGCTGCGTTCCAGGACTCTGCCTCTTCCCATGTTTAACTAAATTTCCAAGTTGAGGTCTATATGCATAGTTTGTCTCTTCTTTCTCCATAATCAAAAGGTCATAGCTAAAGAGCTTTTCAATACGGTTGATGTGATTTACTTTAATCCCGTTGCTTATGGAACTGCATAAACACTCCCAAAATGCAGTGCCCAAGTATAATCATGAACAACTTCTCTCCATCTTCAAAAACCTCAGAGCTCACAGAGTAATCGGAAGACTGAGACACAAATGTTATTTTAATTAATTTTTCAAAGATGGTGAGAACTAACTGAATTAAGTATCGGGAAACCAATGGCTCTATTGCCCTTAGCACAGATAAAGAAGATGCATATATTTCCAAACAAGGAACAAGAAAGTTGTATTCACAACACACTAAATAGTCAGCTGAACACCACTGAAAGAAAACGTGGAATAAGCATTAAAATGGACCTTGAAAACATACTTATTTTATAAAAAGCAAACACAGCTCTCCAGATTTTCACAGTAGCTTCAACAATTAAAACATAACAGGCAACAGCTTTTCCATACCTGGGTATGGAGATTTAAAAGGCATATCTTCCCAGAGTTGATTACTTGCCGCACAGAGTCTATGCTAGTACCATAGAGGTTCTTTTCAAACTCTCCATACTCAATGAACTTCCCTGCAGCCATGTCACTCTCAAATGCTTGTCGAGAAATGAAATGGTAATCCCTGCCAGCTACTTCAGTCTCTCGCCTGCTCCGAGTAGTATCTACAAACAAGAGTGACAAAAAAAGAAATCGAGACAGTGATACACCTTTAGACCTGAAGAGGAGAAACAAATGTTTCTCTTAGGAGAGATACTGCTAACCAAGCAAAAGGCGCATGAAATAACCAAGAAATGCAAGTGTTATTTTGTACAATAAATATCCCTGGACAGATTAAGTTGCCAAAGGCTGAACCTACATTCAGAGGTCTTGTTTATATTATCTAGAGAAAAAAAAAAATAGTCAACTAGGAAAGGAATAGTTTCACCTGTGCAGCTGCATTCTGGATGTGAAAATAGCTATTAGTTGTTTATAACAAGCTATATTGCCAAACTGTTTGTAAACCTGATTTAGGGTACATTAAACATTAAAAATATAAAATTCACTGAAAGGTAAGTGGTTTGGGAAGGCACTAAAGCCACGTAAATTTATATTTATGCAGGATATATAGGTTAATTATTTGACCAATGTACCAGTTTCTTTTTTAAACTTCTGTAATTCACTCCAATTTTATTCAAACTGAAATACATGTGTGTCTTATAATGCCTCTGTAACAGTGTTGGGACACTAGATTTGCATTGACTTCTCAGAGCTACTTTTTTTTCCCCCCACACAAGATGTAACTTTATTTGTCTTTTATCCAAGAGCTGACTATACTCCCAAACTCCTAATTACCATTTTCAACACAAAAGGATCTGTCTGCAGAAAATGTTTCAAATAAGCAATTGTATCTGTCCATCAGACTTACGGGGAACTGCAGAGGCAAAGCGATCAACTTCGTTATTCATAAGTCTCTGCCGCAATTCATTCTGACCACAGTTCTGTGGGCCAATCAGAACAATAGGCCGTTTCCTATTTGCTGGTTGATGATACAGCGACATTTCCTCGTAGGTCAAAATTTCCTCATTGTCATAATCTTGAGAGAGAAACAATAAAATTGTCACAACATACTTTAGTGCTATCTGCATATATTGCCTGTCACGAGGTATCAAGCTTCAGGCAGCTCCTGACTGCCCAGCATCTAACTGTGAGTCACCAGAGCAACAGAACCCCAAAGATCATCACTTGCACACTAAGACGAGCCTTTTTACCCCCCTTTCTGGAGGGAAAAAAAAAAAAAAGTTTTTCCACTTACTACTGACAGAAGTAGTAGCATAAACTTAAACAACTTTCTTGCCAAGAAACAAGTCTCTAGTATAAGAATAGCCCAACAACAAAAATCCTTATCCTATTCCCAAAGTATTTTTGTAAGAATAGAGTCTATATAGCCTACAAACTCTGTGGAGAAAGTTTCCATTCACTTAACTTAATTATGCAGAGCGAGATGATATTACAAAACCGTAATAAATTTGTTCATCATTGTAAAATTATGAGTGCTTTCACGCCAAAAAAGCCATCTGTTTTTTTACTCCTATTATCTGGTCTTTATTAAAGACAATAAACGACCCTCTAAATTCTGCCACCTCTTTTCCATCTTTCACTAAATACTATTACAAATCTTTCTACTGCTCCCAAAGAGAACATCTCATCAGGCAGCATTTCTAACATCATACCCTGAATTTCAGCATTCTTTTCACAAGGCTATTTGTAGAATCTTTTATAGTTGCTTATAAGTGCACACACCGTGCAAAAGATGTTGCTTACCGTCATTTTTATTTGCATTGTATAAAACCTTCTTCCGTTTCTTTTTGTTTTTCTTCGCGCACCACAGTTTTCCTGACAAAAAAAAACCCCGTCACAATCAAATACCCATACAGTAAAAAGCTTCCTATCCCGCCCACTATCTGGACCCTCTGAAGTAGAGAATTTATTCTGCAGTTTTGAAAAGGCATAGTATTCTTCAGTTCATTACAACAATTTGGTGTATTAAGCAACGTTGCATGCCAAGGACTTCAACTGAGTCATAGCAGATAAAATTCTTTAAGAAAGAAGGGGCTTTCCAAATTCCCCTACATCATACTCGTTATATTGCACATAGTTATGAAAAACCCCATGTGATTTATACAATGAAGTGCTAAATTCAGACCTGTATTTACACGAAGAATTTAAAAGAATCTTCCCATGTGTATTACAAGAAATGGAAGAATTTTCTACAACTCTACAATGACAAGGTTCCAGATATCATTAATTAGCACCTCTCTAAGAGGTAGATTCTCTTTTTTTTCTCCTTGGAAGGCATATATCCAACCTGATTTTTCCGGCTCCTTGTCTTCTTCTATGGTTTGCTTCATTGCTTCTCTTTGCTGCTGAAAACTTTTTCCTTAATGCATTTAACAAAATAAAAACGTACAAAAGCAGTTAACATTTAGAAACCATTTCCATACTCTTTTGTAATGACTTAGTCATCTTACTTTGTCCTAAGCTTTTACATCTCTGAAGGTTCTAGTAGAATATGACATATAAAAGAAATTTAAAAAGTAAAACTAAAATTGCTGTGAAGCTTGTTTATTGCTTTGAAAATATATTCATCAAGAAAGACTTGCAGAGCATTCGTATTATTCTGGACAGTTTTTACCTGGAAAATTGAAACTACTGCAAAGACTGCATTTCCCCACTATGATGACACGGTTTTCTAATTATTTTTGTATGTTAAATGTATTCTATTTATACTAAATCTTTTTAACTTCAGCTTGAAAAAGATTAGCCCACATTTAAATCAGCGTTCCTCTCAACTTGCTCAAATGTCATAAAATAACAGTGTGATATTCTATGGAATTTGAAAAGTCTTTTTGTTCACTGTTTAACACATCAGCAGATCTTTAATGCAGAGTGCAGTACATACTTCAATACAAAAATTATACACCGATTTCAATGTCTGAAAACCCTATTAATCAAAGGCTCCTAGTTAGAAAAACAGTTAGGAAGGAAGCACGGCTGTTAGCAAAGACCTTCAGTTACTTGTAAGTGAAAACATGCAGAAGAGTTACCACGAAAAAGATATATTTTTCAAACAGACTACATGGTATTGTAAGAAACCTAAACACTGCGCTCATCTCCAGAGAACAAGCAGGCTGAAGTCCCGTGTTTCTGCCACAGCCAGCAGAGGGAACTCTGAATCCACAGAGTCCCCAAGGTAGAGGAATAAAAGAAGAGAGTAGCTCTGGAAAGGTGAACTGCAGTGGAAGCGGTGGCTTTACTCTGCATTTAACATCTATACATGGATATATCGCTGAAAGGTTAAACTCTTAAATAAGTGAATTACATAACCAACAGTGAGCTCTGTTGCAAAAGGTTCAAAGTCACAGATGTTTAAGGCAATGGATGTTTAAGGGTGTATGAGTCTTTGAAAACCAGAATATCACCCCTACAGCTATGGGAACAACCGGCTGTCAAGCTTTTTCTAGAGCTTTACTTACCAGGGATAAGGCCTGCCAATGGCTGATTATCTTCATCTCCATCTCTGTAAGCCTGCCACCAGTTTGGATCTTCTTGGCTGATCACATGGAGTATATCCCCTTTTTGAAAAGACAGGCCTAACTCTCGGCAGGGTACGTAAGGGTCATCAGAAGGATCGTAGTCAAAATGTGCCTTCACGTGTATCTGTGGAAAGTCAAACGTAAAAAGCAGAAGAAAAAAACCTGTGACTTCCAAAGAATTACACCCCATCTTCCTGTCACTGCAGTGGAGCCCTGTTATATAAAAACTCCCAGATTCTCTAAAATAGAAACTTTATCTGGGGCGTACAGGAGATACTGGAATGGAATCATTACCCAGGTCAGCAATGCAAAAGACAGGGTTGTGGTAAGCTGGAGGTAAAGACTTGAATTTAACTCTTGTTAACTCTAAAGTCTATGCAATTTCCTCACCATTTTAGGAAGCAAAAACCACTGAGCTACTGAGTTAAGTTCTTTGCATTCAAACAGAGTAGCAGGGATATTCTAGTTTGTTTTAAATACCTAATAAATACACAGGCTGAAACCCATTTGCTGGGCTTAGATCAAGTTTCATGTGTAAAATATTTTACTTTGTCACCAACCATTAACATTTTTTGTCTGGCTGTGATATGAAGTGGTGTATTCCTTCTTAAAACTGTTAAAGCTGTCTCAAGAAAGGTATGTTAGCTAAAGCATATCTGCAAGTTCCATCAATCCAATTTATTTTTTTATATATATACTGTTATATATAAAAAAATAGAGAAATTGAGAATTTCAAAACAGAATTTCAGAAGCACAGGCAGTTCTACTTTTATAACTCCTTACTATTTTAGAAACTGAGTTAAAATCATACTAAGAGTTTCAGTGGAACACCATCCATCATTTCAACAGTTAATTCAGGTGTTAGTCTGGTAACAATTAAAGCAATTTAAATGATTAAGTTTTGGTTTTCTTCCACAATGTAAATAACCTACAGAAAAACTTTAAACTTGTTACTAGAAAAACAAGGTATGTATCACCAAGCTCAAGAACTTATGTAGAGCTACTTACAACTGTCTCCTTTGCAGGAGGTGGCTTGCTTTGCTGACTGGGAATCAATACAAAGGTCAGAGTCCCATGCATGTCAGCCTGAAACAAAAAATAGACTCTTCACATACAGAATCAAATACGGCTTATGGTTAAGAATTTTAATAAATAACATATTTTAGAAAATGCTTCAAGAACTCCCATAAAAGGCAGTTCCTAACAGCACATCATCTACCCCTTAATGGGTTTAAAAGATATAGTAGAGATACAGATGCAGTGATTCACTGACAGGCTAGAAAGCCCAATGTTGATGTTCAGATTTTAAAGCCTAGCATTCTTGATTATACATAAACTATTTCTATTTGAAATGGAGCAGCTGCAATTCTGTCAGGAAGAGACTTAGGAGAAATGGAGAATAATACTTTCTTGTTCTGTTCAGAAATACCAACAAGTGGATCTATGCTGGTAAGAAAAAAATGTATAAAATACTATTATTTTTCTAAAATTGCTTAAGTGGAACAGTGTTTTCAGATCTACACATTTCTACTATGATTTTATCCTGTTAATATTAAAGCATACAAAACGCTGTTTAAAAATGTAACTAACACTCGAATCTTGCATCTATAAAGTACTTAATATCAATATTGCAATCACCCCTACTAAGAAAGTAGAACACAATAAATGTCCTGGCTTTAAATAATTCTTATTTGTTTGCATACTCCTGTATGCAGAGGGTGTTTGCACAGTTAACGAATATATAGGTAAAATGCAAGTGCCAACCCGAGACAAGGCCTACATGTGTCTCTATACATCATTCCATGAACTGACACACAACAATTTATGTTGAATAAAACCAAACTGTATGCATGTATCTCAAAAAATTCAGACCTAAGGCTTAAAGAAAGTAAACATAACCAAGCATAACATGATTAGGCTGCAGGAAAGTCCACGACTGTCAGTCAGCATGCACAGTTCCACGAGGAATGCACAGAATTTCACAGTGATTGTGTGAACAGTCTTTAGACGTCTAAAGTCATCTGCAGTTTATTATCATTTGTGTAGCAAATGGTGAGGCAAAACTAAGAAGGAAAGTTATTTCCTTCTCCTGTGCTTGTTTTAAGTATTTTTTGGTGACTGAAGCAATTTAAAACTTCACTTCCACATTACAAAATACAAAAGAAAATATATGAAGAAAAGTATTATTTTATATTGACGATTTAAAAAATATATTTAAAAAAGTAACTTTATATGTTTATGAAACATATAAAAAAAGTATATGAAAAAAGTAATTTTCAGCAAGGAATTTGCTCTTTTATTAACGTATTGTGGTTTTAAATAGTTTATTCTGTAACTCTAGGTTGCAGGAGCTGCTCAAGAGCAGAACAAGCTCTCTACAGAGAACTGAAGTGCCAGAATTGAATTATCCATCACACATCTACAAAACACTCTTTTCAGAAGCATAGGACTTAGCTATATACGGCTTTTTTAAAAAAAAAAACCAGGTATCAACGGAGACAATTACAGAGCATGAAGAATCTCAGACACCTCTGATCCAAAAAACACAGATTGAATGCTTTTCAAATAACTCGAAGAATCTTTTAAAATGGCTTTAAATTCCCTGCCAAGCCCCACACATTTCTGCCTCCACTGCCCTCCACTTGATCTCACTGCATGCATTAGCTGAAAAATTTTAGCAACAAATTTCAGAAAAAAAATCCAACTAAAGGTGGAAATTGTTCATTAAAAACTACAGTCTTACTGTAGCATCTATGGATATTGCTGCCTATTCTTCCTACAATAATGCAACCTCCAGCAGAACCCAGGTCTTTGTCCTGATGTAGATTTAGTCTAAAACCAGCCTAAGACACACCATCATATGGGCTGCTATGAAGAAAATTAACTTCTTCCCAGGCAGACACCACCACAATCACACGGCCACACATTTATTAATTGCAGACTCAACCAAAGATGGAAAATCACAGCTTTTCAGAGCTAAACAGAGGTTTTCTTAGAAACCATTAAAATTCAGTCTCAGAATGACAGCATAACTCTTCCATCTTTGTAGGCTTCATTGTTGCAGATAATTGACATTAAACTTATTAATATCAAACTATGCATCAGAAAGAAAACTTGAAATGGCCCTCCACATATAAACGCTAGCTATCAGAATGAAAATACTTTTAAACTAATGCTAAATACAAGTACAAATGACAAGCAGAGCCAACAGGTTTCAGTATTATGAAATGACTATTTTTTTCCAGGGAAAACAAGAGTCCAACTCACCAACAAGTCAAAAACTTCATTAACATCTTTTCCACGAATCTCAATGCCATTAATCTCCAGAACTTCGTCCCCTTCATGTAACAGCCCACTCTTCTCTGCGGCACCTCCTTTCACTATTCGACTGACGATAACAGAATCCATTTCATTGCGAACAGTAGCACCCTGTGTAGTAGCAACACATTCTGAATTTGTTATATGTATGAAACTCAAAGCCATCTGTTGTATATATTCCAAGCCAGTGGAAAAAACTTTCTGTGTTGAAGGAGAATGCACGTAACAGCTTGCATGCATGCACCCAATGCTCCAGTTTAAAAAAACACACCATTTAATTTCCTCAAGTTGCATTAAAGATCGAAGAATTGAATTGCTCCATACCATAAAATTTATGATTTAAAAAAAAAAAATAGTTTTCCTAAGGAAACAGTTATTTGAAAGATGCAAAACTGAAGATGAGAGTTTGGGAAAAAAACCCAAACCACATCCACCCACATGGCTGGCACAAGGCTATAAGCTCCCCTGTAGCAAAGCTTGGGATAGTGACTTCTGTCAAGAGCCCTGTCCAAACCCAAGTTGACAGAAATTGTGTAGATTGTAAATGGTAGCACAGCTACTGCTATATGAAGATACACACAAGTTTATAATCTGCGACTATTCCTCATTTTGGAGGGAGGAGGGAGACTGTTTACAAGTTAAATATCACCTCTACACTCAAATTCCAAAACTTGCATAGCAATCTGCAAAGAAAAAAAAGGCTTCTTTCCTTTACACATAACTGAGTATCAGCACTTACCAATGGAATATCCCGAGCTTTCTCAATGCGAACTATTTTAACAGTCTCCCCTCCGTACACGCCAACATTCTCATAAATTTTTTCATCTGTCACAGGCTCTGGTTGCATTTCTTGTTCTGCAACCTTATCGTGAGCCAGTAGAAGTGCCTAATGGTAAACAAAATCAGCTCAGTTACAGAAAACTATATTATGTACATTACATTATATATATTATGTACAGTTATACATACACAAAAGTGGAGTTCAATGAAATTTTGCAATTTGAATAGTCTTTGCAGGTTACAGAATATTGCAAACTGACTCCAGCAATAAAAAAGTTATTTATCACAGCTATGTAGTGCCTACTGTTCCATACTTTCCAAAACTTTTCTTTCAGATTGGAAAAAAAATAAAAAAGCAATCTTGAACGCACAATTGTGACAGTACTTACAGCTTCTCCTTCCTAAAAAAAACCATTGGTTTACTATGTATGTGACTGAGGATACAGACATAAGAAGTTACTGCAGTGAAAATTACTGATCGATTTCCATCATCACCACAGGCCAAAATTTCCTTTATGTACCCTATGGTAAGCATGAAACAGCTGCCAAAGAAGAAAACATAGATAAGCAAAGCAGCTCATGTGTTGCCCTGACCCTACTGATCTATTGCTACATTGTTTATGTGCAAATTACTCTGCAATACATGTGGAAAGTAGCAAGGACTGAATACAATCATGTACTACACTCCATTAGAATTCTCCCCTAGTTGCTGGAAATTGGAAACTTCTCATCCTAGAAAAATACTGAGAGATCTGCACAGAGTTAATGAATAAAATCCATCCTTTCTCAGTCAGACCAAGACATTTGCAAAAAATAAATTATACTGAAAAGAGCACCAAGAAATAAATCCATTGCATTAGGAGTTCCATTTTGTTTTACCTGCATGTGAGGGGCATTCAGCAAAGCATTAAGCTCCTGCCCATCTTTGTGGTGACTGGGTTTCAAAACACTCTGTACCTGAAAAGAAATCAAGCAGTAAAACTCTTAATCTACCCCGTGATTTATCAGTCCACTCTCCGCTACTCAAGCACAAGCCCTAGTCACAATTATTCTTTTACTGAAAATAAAGTATATCCATGTAATTGTTCCACTGACTGACTGAACTTAATCTGCTACACATTAGGAAAATGTGCAATGAGACCACAGGACTACTCTAGCGTATCCTGCCTCAGTAATTGTCTACCAAATCTAAGCTGGTATCCAGCACATCACAGATTTGTTAACACCAGAGACTGGCAAAGAGCTCAGCTACCACAAAGATGCACACAAAAAATTTAAACTCTAGAAAGGAACATGATAGTGAAATCAGTCACAAGGAAGTCTTATTATGTGAATACGCCGGGTCTTTTAAAATGGACTAATTTCTCATTAACATGACTAGCCTCCCTCTTCCTTAAAAGCAGATCGCTTGTTTTTACCCAAACTATTTCCACCAACAGCAAGACCAGAGATTCCAAAACAGGTTTTGCAATGCAGCTTCGAGCCCCTGCCTCAGAAAATGTACGAGTCAAAACTTCAGAAGGTCTCAGGAAACCAAGTTTCTTTGTCTGGTTCCAAAATAATCCACATTAATGCAAGGACAGTTTTTGCTCAAGCAGCTTCTGTTGCGTAAAAAGGTTTGCCTTCTCATATGGGTACCAAACACGCCTTGCCATCATCTGCTGCAAATACTAGAAAATTCTGGTGTGCCTACAGAGTAAGCCAGGAAGAGGGAAGTCCCTCTTATCTGAACGTGAGGCTGAAGAAGATACTTTCCACAGTCATTATCCTCTGGCCTACTCTCACCAAAGGCACACAAATCCAAAAGCACAAATGAATCCAGAGGCATCAAGAGTAGATTACACTTATCAGAACAGCAGCTTTCAGTGGGGTAGAAAAGACTTTTTTCAAGAGCTTTTTACTCTTAAGGATGAGGCAATGTGATATCACAGAGAATCTGGAAACCACAAGTTCCAAAGAGAAAATAATTGAGATTTTCATGTGATCTAACAACATCTAAAGGTCTGAAGAGTCTCTATCCTAGGAGCAACTGTCTACAGAAATGCTAACAACTCTCTTGGATGCTACTAGATGACAGTACTGAAAACAGTAAATATAATTTTAAATTCTAGCAGAACCTACTAAATGAACTACTCAAATGGAGCAAGATCCTTACGTTGCAAACAAAACAGTCACATGGAACAAGTTCCTGTCCTTAGCAATCAACCTGGCACAACCCCCAAAGCCTTCTGTGACATCCCTAGAACATCCCCTAACAGATTATCCTGTGTTGAAAGAGGAGATTCTTCTCTACAGAAAACTTTCTCATAGAGGTTTAAGGCCTCCATCTTTCAAGGAACTTTCAATTCCTTTCTTGCAGAAGCTACAAGCAGTTTTAAAGCCTCGTTTATCAAATCTTTATGACCCTTTTACAGGAAAACCTACTCAGAAAGCAACTTAGAAGTCCTGCAAGCAAGACAATCTTTTGAATGCAAGGTCAGAGGTTGGGGATTCAAGAGGGAAAAGAAAGCAACCAGGCCCAACCAGTCATTCTGTGTGTGGTGAACATCCTTTGTTCAAGTTGAATTTCTGCTTTGAATAATGTAATTATTCAAAACTTTAATAGCTCCTCTCCTCCTCCCCTTTCAAGAGAGATACATTTATTATTTGCTTATTTAATGAAGCCCCAGGAAAGCTTCAGGCTGCTGTATACACCACTTACTACACCAGTATTGCTGCATGTCAGGCTCCTTTGGTACTCATGGTAATGAATCCCACAGTTTTATCAGACAAAGACATCTGAATGCAGGCTCTCATTCCAGAAGTGACACACTACAGATAGTTAGTGTGGATTGCCTGTGCTATGTTGCAATGATAGTATTTTCTTAAATCTTCAGCCTAGTTTTTATTGCTAATTACATCAACTTTAGTTCAAGCAGCCCCCCAAAAGCTACCGATTTGGTTTCATTACACACGCAACAATTTGGAGGCAAGCCCTGTGGAGGCACACACTGGGGTGATATTAAACATTCAGAATTTAACCACACCTTCAAAATCCTGTTGTTGTTTACTCTCAGGTGAGAAGGACTGTCAGGGGGAATATACACGCACACTGTAATGCACTTACAAGTTACAAGCTTCCAGCGCATCCTCTCAAAAGTACTAATCTAGTTTACTTGCTTGCATTTGCTGTAGTGAACAGCAGCATGCCTGAAACCTCTAGAAATATAGCCTATACAAATTGAGCCTATTAAGTGTATTTAATAGCAAAAACATCTTTAAGGTATTTGATATATCCTGTTAGAGGCCAAGAACTAAACTGTCTTGAATGCTGCATCAAATATTCTTTCAAGGTCAAGATTCAGACAATATTCCCATCATCTTTACCCCCCATCTTATTCAAGTTTAAATGGATTTAAAATCAATTTAATTACACTTGATGTTTACTGGCTATTTTTATTTAAGACCTGGAGCACACCACATTACATGAAGATTAGCTCTCAAATAAATTCCTTAAGCTGAAGTGCTCCATTCCACCTTTTAAATTCAATTAAATTTTATTTAAAAAAAAAAAAAAAAAAAAAGGAAAAATCCTGAGGTTT
>Ga0065711_1031932_pt1 | contig 28383 bp, 23 predicted proteins | sample Hoacrofraction12_FD_59098 | JGI IMG/M metagenome (GOLD analysis project Ga0065711, IMG submission 59098) | Hoatzin crop microbial communities from Cojedes, Venezuela - Epithelial fraction 12 v2 (version 2) | ecosystem: Host-associated > Birds > Digestive system > Esophagus > Crop | place... | reverse complement strand
GCCACCTGTTAACCAGGTGAGTTTTCCTGCCCCTTTCAGTGCTGTTCCCTGCCACTGATGGGATGGAGGAAAACACCACCTGCGCCCCTGATCCCTCAACCAGTCGCCCCAGTGCCCTGAAGTCCCTTTGATGGCCTTGGGACTTCTTTCTGCAATCTCGTCCCTGCCAACCTGCATTACCAAGAGGGGGTAATAATCAGAAGGCCGCACCAGACCAGGGAGTTCCTTAGCAACATCCCTAACCTGGGCCCCAGGGAGGCAGCAGACTTCCCCGTGGGATGGGTCCGGTCGGCAGATCGGGCCCTCTGTTCCCCTCAGAAGGGAATCACCTATGACAATGACCCTCCTTTTTTTCTTAGTTGAGGCAGTTGTAATACGTGGGGCTGTCTGACTCGTCCTAGGCAACCCCCTGGATGGAGCCTCACCTTCACCCACATCCTCTGTGGCCAGTATATATACACACACATTGGTGCTGGTTCTTTTAACTGGAGCGAATTCTTCCAGGAGCCAGCTGTGGAATAAAAGCAGAGCAGTAGCCAGACAGAGACACACACTCAGTCTGAGAATATTTTGTCACCTTTGTTCCATCTGGATCTAGGAAGGAGGTGTGAGGAAACAGGATGCTCCTCCCAGCAGGCTTCTAAGTTTTTGAAAGGAATTTTAAAAGACCAATAATGGCTTTTGCCTGCCGTTAACCCCTTTAGGCTGCTCTGAAAAGAATCTGGTAGTTTTTCTGTCTGGTACGGATTCGTTCTCACATCAGGAACCACTCCACTTCAGGAGGGAGGTATGAAGGAGTCTGTTAAGCCTGCAAACAGGTCGATTTAATGGACTGGGAGCAGTTACAGACTCTGTGTTTCTATCCTGTAAATCCTTGAAACCTGTTCCACTGGTGACAGATGGCCTGGTTCGGGATTAATGAAACCAAATATCTGTGCCACTGCATCAAACAGCTGAAGAAACTGGCATCAGGTCCCCAGCCAGAGAAAAATGTCCATACTTACTCTACTTTTTCCTCCTGGAAATTTTGCTGGGAGGTGGGGAGAGGACTTGGCCATTTGTCTGCGATTTCTGGGCAGCGAGCAGCCTTCCCAGAGCAATCTTTTGCAGCAAGCTGCCTTCTCCCTAGAAGTGTGGACAAATGGCCATTGTATGTGGGACTGGCTGTAGCAGCAATGGGCGAGCGTGCTTCAGGGCTCCGCATCCCAGGGCACCCAGGACGCGTTGTAACCTGCTCGGTGGTGCCTGCTCGGTTTTTGTGCGGTGCGCTCTGTGGGGTGCATGTGGCTGTGTTTCGGGGTTCCCTGGGCAGGAATACCGCAGCTGGCTGTGACAGTACTGGTTGGCTTCAGTGTGGCGCTGGGTCGCTCCAGGGCAGAGCCACACAACTGACAGGCGTAACAGTGGCACAAAACCACCCGCCACAGAGGTTCCGTTGGCTACATACTCCATGCTGAAACTGTCACCAAAACAGAAAATAAGCAAGCAGACATTGTATCTGCACCATAGAAACACCCAGTAAATTAATAACTTTAATTGTTGTTGCACACAGAAGAAATGAGAAAAAAAATACATTCCAAACAAAGAATTAAAATAGTAAAATCAGCATAAAAATGCGTTAAGAAAAGATCCCAGATCAAGTGGCCGTACTGCATGTGGTGACCTTTACAACCCCGGTAAAGGAAGTAAGTGCTAGAGACTTTCAGACGTGGCAAAATGCTTTGCTCCTGGGGGGAGAGCAGCTGCTTCAGCCACATCTTTCAGTGCACTCTGTCTGGAATGCGTGGGAGAGGGGCTGGAGCGAGGGGCTCGCATGGGCGCAAGATGTGGAGACTAGTGTTCAGCAGACCAGCCCGCCTGTGGCCTCAGCCAGGCAGAACTGCTGCTTACCCCATGGCATTCGCTTCTTCCTTCCTTGTTGGTTTTTCTTTTGTTTTCTAGTTTTTCAGTTAACAAAGCATCAGGTTCTGACGGCCTGACCCTGCCAGCACCATAGGCGTGGAGCAAGCCTCCCCGGGCAAATTGGGAGCTAGGCCTGGTCCCACAGGAGCCTGCACAAGCATCATCTAGATACATGTGTTTGTGATGATCAGCACCGTCACCCAACGGGCTGGCTTTGGTTTCTTGCTTTTTATCCATCAGGAAAACGTTTCTTTTATTTCCTGATGCTCTGTCTTTTGACTGACCCGAATTGGCCCAGTCGTGCTCCCACTGCAGTCCCTGCATCCCTCTGATACGAGACTGGCCTCGTGCTTCAGCCTCACTGTTGAGCTGTCACACCACTCCAGTAGCTCATCCTACAGCAGCGTGGTGTCACCACAGAAACAATACCAGCCACAGAAGTTTTGGCATTGCTGCCAACTGGCCACCTTTTTTCATCTGTAGTCTATCTAGAGTTGTACATTTTTATTATTTACAATAAGAGCAAAAATAAAATAACATTAAGAAAATTTCCTCCAAACAAAGAAAACTAAAACCCATCAAACATTTTAAAGAAACCATAAAAATTTGCATTGTGTTTGCTTCTGAGTTCATATTAAGATAAGATTTTACTGCAGCTGCTTCAAAATTATGGTCCATTTCACATGCACACAACTTTCATTCCTTGTTGTGTAATTTCTCTCCTTCATTTGTGTTTGCACAGCAGCTAGTGCTACCAGAACTAAGTAGTTTCTAGTTGTGGTCCAGATTTGAAATCAGTGAACAGTGACATTTTTATACTAGTTGAGAACACGGTGATGGTTTAGAGCTGTATTTCTAGATCAACTTTTGTTCTGGGCCCTAGGACTGGTGGTACAAGCACCTCCTTCGCTACAGAACCTGCTATTTCTTTGATTCAGGTGGAAAGGAAGTAATTCAAGAAGGATGTGCTGACCTTATTGATTCAATCAAGGCCTTCCCTCTCTGCTGATTTTAAAGCCAGTAGAATTTGCAATCACAGAAATTAAACATCCCTTTGCAAGTTGTCCCATGAAACCTAGCTGAGCTTCTGCAGAATGAAGGTTGAACAGAGTAATTTCATTTTCTGTCCCAGTCTTTTCAACAGCCATAGCAGACTATGACAGCACTGTGGTTTGGCTGGATTATATTTATTCCAGCTAACAGTCAGGGATAAGACCAGACTGCAAAATTTGGATGCAAGGTTCCCATCTAAGAATTTGGTTGAGACTTTTAGAAGAACTAAAAACCATCTGCAAAATGGAAATTAGAGTTCAGACTTTTAAGCTAAACCCTCCTCCGAGTTCAAGTGCAGCTGAGCCCATCCTGTTAAACAGTATGAATAAGTATTTTGCATTTGCTTTCCATCTGATGCAAGCTGAAAAGGCAGTCACACATTCCATGCTTTAAGAGAAGTCCTGCAAATCCCTAAAAGCATTTTTAACACTAAGGTAGGACAATACTTGGGACTTGTATAGCACTTAACATCTTCAAAGCGTTGTATGAGCATTAATCCTCACAGCATCCTTGTGAGGTAGGTAAGTGCTAATATCCCCATTTCAGAAATGGGGTGAGGGCCTGGTCCCCTGCTGTTGTAGCTTGGCATAGCACTGGTCCTCACACATTTGTGCCTTTTAAACAGCAGATGAGGACCTGACCCCCAGAAAATTTAAGTGACTTACTCAAGGCCACAAAAGGAGCAAGCATGGATAAAAGGCAGGAGAAGTACCCAGGAGGACTTCTGTCATAAGAAGTCGGCAACTTCCCAGCCTCTTCCAAGAACGCAGTTACGATGCCTCTGCTTAAAAGAGCCTGTCTATATCCAGAAACCAAGCAAAGAGGCACCTGCCACTGAGCTTTACAGTTGCTGTTTGCTTTGATCTGCTTCTTCCACAACAGCTCCCAAAATTACCATGATAGCAAGCCGAAATCATACAGGTGTTAATGTTAAACTATGTGACCGGAAACCTTTGAAGAGCTACTACAAAATCCTGCAAAGTTTGTCCTGGGAATTTTATATACTTGTGTAAAACTGTATCAATTACCTACACTGATTACAAGGTGAAACCTTCAGCAATTTACTTAAAAGCCATGTTGGAGTAGTTCTTAAACCAATCCATTTTACAGTTGCCTCAATAGGAGTAAAGCTGTTAAAACCCTCTGGCTTCCTCTCAACCTGCCATTTCTACACCAGCTTTCCCATCACTGCAGACATCAGTGTGACTGGCACAGCCCAGAAGCATTACAGGCATTTCAAAACCAGTTGCAATTAGCCTTGCTTCTTTGACTTCATTGGGAGTTCTGTTTGAGGAGGATCTATCTACAGAAAGAGATACAAGGCTGAAATAAATGCACTACATCTTTTATATGTCCAAATAAGAAGCCAAAGGATCTCCAAGAAGGTGATAACTACAGAAAAGAAAGAGCAAAAGTAATCGGACCATGCGTGTAACCTCAAGTGACCAGAGACAGGATTTGCAGAGGAGTGTTTGAATATAGCCGCGTGAAAAGAAAGCCTCTGTACTCAGCAAGCGAAGGAGCCGACACTACTGGGGTGCTTCGTTCCCTCTGTAATGCCCCTGGGCCAAAGACTGGGTGCTTCTCAAAGACTGTCCCCCTGAAAAGGAGAAGAGTGGATCAAACCTCACAGTTTTACAGTGCAAAGAGACAACGGGAAGGTCCACAAAGGCAGTGCCACAGTCACGTCATTCCCACTTCTTGTTTGCTCCCTTTCCAGGTGAAGATTGCCCTCGCTGGGGTTAAGGGAACAGTTTTAATCCAAAGAAAAGGCATTTAACAGACTGTCAGCAACTGCTTAGCGTTTCTCAGGGTTTATGAAACTCAGAATTGTGTCCAATTAGTGTCCACAGCATCTGGTCTCTTCCCAGCAGGAAAGAGCCTCCAGGAAAACGGTCTCATTCAAGTAGTATGGATTAAAAGGAAGAATGCAGAGCAGGAGAGAGATTTTGAAGATTAAGAGCCTTCGCTGACGAACCTCCAAGCCAGCCAGGACTCTGCCTGACTTCGTACACTGAGGGCTCTGCCTCATGTTCCTGGGAAGGCTGGAGCCGCTGCAGCACTAGGACAGAGCCAGCGTGGCCAGCCAATATGTGGCCTAGCCACCCGCACCAGCTAAGGGGACAGCGAGGGAACAACATCCCACTTGCGCTGCAAATGTTTCTGCTGTCCCAGCTAGAGCCTCCCAGAGACCAGAAACTGCACCTCTGATGGCCAGTGGAGAGGAGAGGGCCGGCTTCCTAATAACACTTAAAAGATCCTTGTCTGCAAATATCCAGTGGCTGATGGTGAAGCAGGACAACAAAGCAAGCCACGATGAAAAAGCACGCAGAAAAGCAACTCAGCCATCTTCAGGAAATTGAAGACTGCTCATTTCTAGACAGGAAGGAAGAGATAATCAAAATTCTAACTTTTAAATAAAGGTTACTCCATCACACACGCATTTTCCTCAAAGCAAAGGGGAGCTCAGGGTGCAGGGGGCTCCTCTGAAGAACTGCCAGCTAAAGACTGAGTGTGCTGGACTGACCCATGACAGGGAGCTGTACGTCAGCCTGAAATGTGCTGTTTGCTGACATGCTGGGAGGACAGTGGGGTTCACCCCAAATGCTTAGATTTCCTCTTAGCTGGGTCAGTCTGTTGCAGGAAGAGATTTGCAAACAGTCAAGCTGTAGTAACAGCAGGTGACATCCGCAGAGAGCCACGCTGCAGGGTTCAAGCTGCGGCCAGCAGATAAGCAATGCTGATGAATGAAGATGTTTTATGGCTCTAAATTCCCTTAGCAGTTTACTCCAGGCAGGCCCCGGTGTGCCAGTGAGTAAGTGCTGACAATATTACACAACAGCATTAAAGGGAAGAGATTACACGGGGCTGTGCTATTTACAATGCTTTCCCTCCCAATAATGCAGCTGACCTTTCTGATCTCTGTCTCAAAAGCAGCAGATGACTCCACGGGGTCAGGACGGTTAACCTAGATTTTTGCAATACTGGCTGCATTTGCAGTAATGCCGAAGTCATGGGGAGGCAACGCCTGTTCCACAGCCAGTCCCACTACGTGAGGCTGGGGAGGAGCCGGCAGCCCACTTAGCACCTCTCAACACCAAGGGAAAAGCTAGCAGGGTTGGTAGGGTTGCCTCAGCTGCCCCCAACCCTACCATGCTCCTTGCAAAGAGGAATTCCTTCTCTGCCGACTGTGCCAGGGACTCGGTGCCAGGCTTTCTCCTGGAATGGTCTGAGCACGCTAGGTATGGAGGCCGTGGTGATTTTCAGCCCACAAGACGAGGCCGGTGTGGAGGGCTGCCCCTCCTGCTCCTGCTGCCCATGTAAGCATGTGCAGGGGGCTGTTGGGGAATGAATGGATTTGAGTCCTGCAGCCCGTTTTGGTTGTCCCTATTCGGCTGCAGGTTTGAAGAGGTGCAGAAACCCTCAGCAAGCTTCTTTTGCACACCTGAGCGCAGTCGTGTCCTAAGCCACTGGGGGAGCATCTCAGCCCATGGGAGTGGCCCTACAATGAACAGAAGGAAAAAGCACATTCAAGATGGTTTCAAACAGAAACAAAGCTTGCTATTAGATTTCCTAAATAAGAGGAAAAAACATAGATATGATCACAAATGAACTTGGATTAAAAAATCAGGGCAACCTGTTCCTTTATATTTTTAAGAGATTCTGAAGTCAGGAGTAATCTTGCTTCAGCAGACTGGCAGACAAACCAACCGGAGAATTTGGATCAGAATTAAACAGACTTTCCCAGCTGTGATGGCCCTCACATTCTCACTGCATCCACGGGAGTTCAAGAAGGAACTCAGTGCTTTTCAGGAAGCTCTGCTGAAAAGGGGCTTTCCAGAAACAAGCGGTGCCAAGCTGATCATTTACCACCAGCTGGCAAAACACAACAACAATCTACACCCAAAATCAGGGCCTTGACCGCAGGAAATGCTGACATGAAAATTTGAGAGATAATGTAAGCAGCAGTACTGTAAAGCTTAATGACTACATGGAATATTGTTTGTTAGGATACTGAGGAAGAAAGGCATAAAGGTTGGATTCCTGTCTGCCGTACTAAGGACAATTAGGACATACATTAGTAAGATGTGCTCAAAGTCCTGCTGTAAAAATCAAAGTTCCTCATGTGCCCATTACATCTCAGCTGTCACTGGTGGCTGCAGACACCGTGTAACTGCACACGCATGGCAGGGGAGAACGCACTGGCCTGGCTACCCATATGTCCCTGAAATCCCACCAGCCTCCTAGCTCTGCCACACGCAGCAAGGCTGACAGGCACCTACAGACCTGCCCTGGAGCTGTGATCAGCCACAATCAAAGCACACAGCACTGCGTGTCAGCACGCCTCTTGCTCTGTGCTCCCTGCTTGGTGTTCTGCTTCCATTCTGGTTTGGCTGGGGGCTGTCCCACATGCTGTCATTGACTCCAAAGCTCAGCCCTCATCTGGATATCCTGTTTTTACTCTACCTCCAGGCTTCCTTTCAGCAGAGGCAATAGCTCCAATTTGTGTACTGAGTTTGTAATGCACAAAAAGAGACAAACATCGGTTAAATTCATTTTTACCTATGACTTTAGCAGAGATCTGTGCCTGTCTGCCTACTATTGAAAGCAAGTCTTCTAGCACAGTGCATGGCCAAACCTCTTTTCCATCAGCCCTCCTCTTTGCAGACATTCAGCATCAGTTTCAAGACTAACAAGTAATAAGCAGTAGTACGGCACTTCCAAGGAGGAGAAGTTGAATGAGTAGCTACTGCAGGGACAGTCTAAGCTTTCTGATGTGGACTCCACACTGAAGTAAGCTGCATTCAGAGAAAGCCATTGAAAAAAAAGCCCCAAAGGTAATGCTTCAAAGAAGCAAAATCAACATCACCAATGTGCCTAGAGAAATGGAGATCTCTCTCAGGGGTGAATGCAGCTACAGCACCTGAGATATAACCCATGTTGTTCACAGACTATTGGCACTCCACCTAGCTCCTCTTTCTGAAGTCCTCTTCATCTCTGCTCTCTACAGCTGACAGTGCAATAAGCATTTGGGCTGCATAGTAAGTAGCCATGATGATGACGCGCGAGTAGGGCACAGGAAAGCAGAACTTGTTAAGTGCAATGGTCAGATCCGACACCATGAACAGCATCGCACCGATGCAGGCAGAGAGCTTGGTCCATGTCCAGAGGTCGTTGCACAGCTGCATGCCGGCGACCGCTCGCCAGCCCATGAAGCCAATCAAGGCGATGTAGACAGCTACCAGGTAGGTGAATGGGCCTGAGAGGTAGGAGTACAGGAAGGCATAACAGGAACTGGAAACAAGGCCCATCAACAAGCCAGCTTTGAGGTCCAAAGGCTTCATGCCAAAGGCTGAAGAGTACAGGATGTGTGTGATGGCGAACATCAGCAGACCTGGAAAGAGGCATTGACATAGCAAATGTGACCTTTCATCAGTGACTGGCAGTTGGTAGCAGAAGAAAACTCATGGCTATACTGCGTTTTAAATATACCACAACAAGCACACCCTTAGATGGCCTTGCAGTGTTACAATCCTCAACACTTCCAGTGGGAGCCATACTGACCTCTTGGGACCATTTTAATGTAAAAATCTGTGCACAGGAGATCAGCCTCAGCACCAAGCTCCTGTCCTAAGAAGGAGCCCCAGTGCATCTAGAGCTGCAGCCAAGTACAACTGTGTGGCGATGCAAGCCTTTTTGCTGAGAGGCCAGGTGAACTAAGCTGCTGCAGAAGGAATAAAGCTTGTTTTTCAGGCGGTTCCTCCTCCCCTGCTTTGGACAGAAGGGTGGGGGCAAGGCAGACCAAAGATCATCCTCTCTCACTATCTGAAGTGTTTTGCTCATAAGTCACATTTGGAACTGGAAGGCTGGAATCAGAGCAGTGTAGCAACGAAATGTGAAAAAAAATACCAATACCTCCAAACCCAGACACAAAGCCTGATCGTATTTAGTCAGAAACCCAAAGACACTCAGGGACTAAATCTGGCTTCTACTCCATCTCTGCCCATAGCTAGGAGAAACCTAAGCTGGAAGGAAGCAGCTGGCATATTTCAGGGACTGCACCAGTGTGATCTGCCAACAATTTTACGACCATTTGCAAGATTTAGCTGAACCTTAGCTGGAATCAATCAGTGAAAATAAAATGCCGGCTTCCCTTTGAAGTTAAACACCCTTGAGAAATGCCAGATGTGGGTGTTGGAAGGTAATGCCCATATGTTATTCACTTGCTACTAATCCATGTGACAAAAAATGTCACAATGTGTTGGTACAGCTGCTGACTACTCGTGTGGTGCCAACTGGCCAACTGTAGCTAATGGCCCCCAAACTGAGCTCCTCTGGTCCTCTGGTTCCCAGGCCCACACATGGTACAGCTGCAGGCTGGCCCACTTTATCCTGGCAGGGTTATTCCAGTAGCTGGAAGTTTTCATGCAGCTCTAAAGCATGAGAAAAGGATCTGGGAAGCTGAGTCCTCCAGCAGGACACTTGTTTACATTTAAAGCATGATGCTGTGGTGTAAAGCGCAGTCACTAAAACCTGCTGCTCGCAGACATTTCTTCGTCCTAATACTCTTGCATTTGAGGGAGCTCAAAGAAGGGGAAGTGTCTCCCTGCCTTTGAGGAGGATCAGATCGGACATCCACTGAAAGCTCAGCCATGGTGGGATGAGAGAGGAACCTGTGGGAGGGAGGGGGCTGGTAGGGTCTGGTCTGCAAGGTGAGGCTGGAGAAAATGGACAGTATGAAGGAGAGGGAACGGGAGTGCAACAAGAAGCTGATGTTTCACAGAGCTATTACACATCACAGCACTGAGGAAACCAAGGAGGGATTTAGGACAAGAGCTGTTTATAGTGCTGGAAAGGTTAGAGCCCGGGGGGTGGTAAGGAGAAGAAGGCTACCTTGCCCTAGCCATGAGGAGTGGTTTTGCCTTCAGTTGCATTACGTGGAGAGTTCTGGGATGGAGAACTGAAGAATGTGTTGTCCTACATGCAGGCAGCTGGCAACAAGGAGAAGGAGAGGAGGAGGACAGGATGTGGCAGCCAAGCAGAAGCCCAGAATGGCAAGAGGAGTTTTGTGATACGTGGTGGGGCTGGTCACAAACAAGAGAGTCAGCTCTCAGGTTTGCTTATTCAACACACACAAATCAAGCCAGGAACTGGGGAAACCTGTGACGGCTGCACAGGGAGCAGGGTACATTTCTCCTGCATTTCTCAGCCTTTGGCTCGGCCCTCCCAGCCACATCAGGCAGATCAGCCCTTCTCCTCTCCATCCCCTTCCTTCCCCCTCCCTGCCCCTGGAGCTTCCCCTCAAGCAGGCAGTAAGTCCTTTTTGTTAGTCCCTGTCTTCACCAAATGCATAAATTGTTTCTAAGTGCCTGCTATCAAAGGAGGTGGATGTTTAACACTGTAAAGTATCTTCTACATGTGGTAAGACCCTAGTCAGAAGATAGAGTGTTATTAGTGGACTCAAACAGCAAAAATGAAAGAACAGTCAAGTGTGCCAGGAGTAGGTTCCCAGGCTCTGACTTCCCTATAAAGTAATGAACAAATGTCCTTTTATAAACTTATTGTCTCAAAAGCTATTCAAATCAGGCCAGTTCCCAACCCTGTTTTTTCAGCCTGAAAGCTGTAGAAATTGAACAGAAAGTACATTTTTATATATTATTTCATCGTATTCTCCTGAAATTTCAAATTCCCACAAACGGTGACGTCAAAAGGTTGAATATTGTCAGTTGTCGACAACAGCAGCCTGCTGAGTTTTAAACAGGAGAAAATACATTTTGCAGGAGAGGTGAAGGATGAAGTGGGGTGGTGCGCTTTATCTGCTAAGAGCTGAAACACAATGTTAACACTTCACTGTGGAACATGGTAGCTTGGATTACCAGGGACTGAGGCAGGCACGAGACAGCCAGGATGAAGGCTGAGATTTTCAAAATGCTCTGAGAGACCCTCTCTTCTCCTTAGGAAGAAAAATGTGTCCAAACCCGCAAAGGGACACTTCTCAGTTGTGAGACTAGGGTCGAAAATCCAGCTCATTTGCAGATTAAAACACGTTAACCAGATACTGAGTTGCCATGATTGGTTGACCTTCCTCTAGCGCTAAATTGGAGAGATATCCCAGCTACGTGGGAATGGAGAAGTTCAGAACAGTCCATGTACAAAAACAGTCACGGTGAGAATCAGGCCTTGAATGTTTTCCAAGCCACAGCTCAAGGAGTAACTCCAAGAGGCAAAAAAGAGGCACAAGCAGTCGGGCTGAGGTGACCCGTGCTGAGCCAGGTACCCCTGTTAGGAGGAGGCCCGTCGGTGGGAATGCCAACACCCAGCACAGAGCGGATGGCACCCCAAGAGAAGGCTGGAGCTCCTCAGCCACATGCCCAAGGTTCAGCCAGATAGCTCCAATCCTCCAGGCCTAATCTAAACCCCACCAAAATCAGTAAAAATTTTTACATGAACTTTTAATGAGATTGGGATAAGCCCTTGGGAAGCAGGATTAAAACCAGATTCAGAGCATTTGGCCTTTCATACCTAGCATTTCACACACTTCCCTCTCATAAAGAGCGAGCTGGTGGGAATCCCAGAATAAAACAAAATACTGACCTCATGAGAGGGGGGAAAAATAAGCCTCTGACTTTCAGAGCTGACAACAGCACAAGTCAGAAAAGTTCCCTGGTCTCATCACATTTTCCAGTGGGACAGTCACAGCAGCCAGTTAATGGTGTGTGTTACGTGAGATCCCTGTGCTGGCTAAATTAACTTCAGAAGCCCCACCAGTCAGTTTAGTGAAGGACTCAACTGCTGCTGATTTCTTGTGACAGTCCAAGGCCAGGGAGAGTGTTGCTGCAGGCAGGTTCAACATGGCTTTAAGTGATTAATCTAAATCATTATGTTCTAGTCTGCAAACTAGCAAAATAAAACAAGCTTGTTTTGCTCTGAGAGATGTGGATCTTTCTGTAGAGAAGACAGGTCACTGTGGTAAGGTTTGCCCTTGATTCCCCGTCATTTACATGCCTTGCAAAACAGACATGTCTTGTACAACAGGCTGCATGATTCATACCGATGAACCTGCAAGCAGGACAAGGCTTCTGAAACTTTTGTTGTTGGCATCCACTTAAAACACTTTTCCCAGTCTGCGTGCTTGTCTATCAAAACATAAGTGTCCTCTCCACCTGTTCTCCACTGAGGACCTTTGCACCATGTGTCCTACTTCTGATCCTTGTAGCGAAGGCTGACAGATCTCCCTGCAGAGATACTTCCTGTAGCTTCATGGGAGCTGCCAAGTGCCATGAGCATTTCCTTCTCTTCCCCTGGGATTCTGCCCATGCCACCGTCCCAGCTCCAGCCAGCTGAGATGCTATGTGCACGTGCCAGGGAACCAAACCTGCCCCAGTTACCTCTCTGACCTCAAGAGAAGCTCAAGACTCATCCATGATGTGACTCCTCTAACCATGATGGATTTTAATCAAGGGATGAGTGCTTCCCACTGCCCGGGGCTTAAGCTGTACATGAATAAACAAAACACGTGGCCCAGCAGCTCACTGCTAAATAAAGAGGGTAACAGCTGGACACTGTGGCATCCTTTAGGACAGACACCGCACTCACCATGAATGAAGTAGCCTTGCTCCTGCCAGATGAGAAAGGCGTCTCCCACTGCCGAGAATATGAGTCCCGCTAGGATGCGGCTGGCGCTCCGGTGCGACACTAAGAAGTTAATTCCATGAGCCAGAAGGAACACCCACAGGCAGAAGATAGGCAGACATTTGATGAGGGCACTGAACCAGGAGGGGCTGGAAGTTGGCAGCCAGAGGACAAAATAGACACAGGTGGCTTTAAAGAAGGGCACCAGTTTGGGGCCTTCACTCTTCACCTAGAAGAGACAAACATTAAAAAAAGATAAATTAATAGTATCATCAGAAGCATCAGTGGAATAAACTGCATAACAGAACTGTCTTCTTCCTTTTGAAAGCTGCTCTTTCATGCATACTGTCAGCTAGCAGCGTTTCTACTCTAAGAAATGCTGGTTGAACTTGACCGTGATCCTCAGCCTAGTCCTTTGTCACCCTCTCTGCTGAAAACACTTCTTGGCTGGCAGGATGTGTTTTGGGTGGTGGAGACAGAGGAAGTTTTAGATACCTTTTCTCTTTATTTGTTCTACTGAAAACGTTTAGGCCATCGGTCAAACTCCTCTGGTGGTCCTTGCCACCTATTTTGTGTTTAGACTAACCCCTTTTATACACCTTTCCTGTAGCTGTGAAAACACCGCACTCCTCAGGAATATCCCAGCAGCAAGCAAGCCAATAAAAGTGCAAATCTTCCCTCCCACTTTGGTGAATCCTTTTGCTTCAATCGCCCTGAGGATACAACCTCTCTTCTAACCCATTCTCTCTCCTGTCCTGTAGCCTCATGCCTAGATCTTGCTGTGGGCATCACCACATGACTTCAAAACCCATCACCTCAACCTCCCAGGTGGGGATGTCACTTCCTCAGCTGACTAACATCAGCATCAATCACGTGTTGCTTTGTTCTAGCATTACACTAATAATATACCACCCATATTGCAGGAAACATTTTGACTCAGGGCTCTGTTGTGTAAATCCAGACACAAAAACACAGCATGAGCACTAGACTACTCACAAAGCCACAGCAGAGGCAGGGCGCATAGCTACACACTCCGCAAGCTGGGTCTGCTCTTACCATACACTTAGCCAAGACCACTCTGGGCAGTGATAAGATACACACTGTGTTCACCTGCCCTCCTGCGATATTTCTGCATTTTAGTGCAGGTGGGGAAAACCCCACATAAGAAACAAAGCTACGATTTTATTTTCTCCTGGAGTGCAGCTGAGGGCCAAAGCAAGGAGCAAAGGAAGAGGCTGTGATTGCCTCATGTGCCTGCACTGTTGATGAGCTATGTCCTGGGGTCTTCTAGGAGGGCTGTTTCCTCCTACAGCTAAGGCAGTGCAACCTCCAGCAATCAGGGGTTTTACTCTCAATCTTCTAACCTCTTTGGTCAAGCAGGATTTAGTTGCTTAGTATCACAACAACTTCCCTTGCCGATGGCCAAAGCAGTCAGAGGCCTCATGCACTCGAGGAGGACATGAGGGAAAATTTAGAGGCATCAGAGCTGGGTTCACACTGCAAAGTCCATCAAAATCTGAACATCCAGGTGTGACACTGGGGTTGGTTATCTCAAGCAAGCAGCCCATGCTCCAAAAACCTGCAAAAGAAACACTGGTCTTTTTTTCCAAAACACTTGGCCCTGTTTCTGCTTCCTGCATTATGGGACATTGCCATGACACAAAACCAGTGTCCATCTTCCTTTGATGCAATGTGCCTTGGTGCAGATACCCAGAACAGCTGAAGGCTGCACAGCAAATATCTCCATGCTTACAGTGCTCATTTAATAAAGCCTAAACTCATCAAAATTCAGGAGCTTTTACAGACAGAAGCAAAGGGAATCAGGTGAAGCTGGAAGACAGAGGCGGTGGAGGGCATCTTTGTATGCAGTATCTAAAAAGGGAACACAATCTCTGAAGCAGCAAGACCATAAATAAAGGGCATCCCAAGAACACAGTGCTTTCAAAATTGTTCTCACATCTGACGTAAAGTTCCCCAGCATATCAGCAGTTTCTTAGCAGTAAGGTATTTCATTATTCAGGTATACATTATTCACAGGCTGTTGCCAACACAATTTTTAAACACTCCATTAAACAACCAGGCTACACAATTCACTCACAAAAGGACATCAGCAACCCGTTAACTTTCTTGTATTACATGGGGAGTCCACCGTGAGTCCTCCACTTAGGTTGTCTAAATTAATCACCATTTACCACCTCTTGTCTACATTCCTTGGGAGAATTCTGGCAGCAAGTAACAAATGAACTTGAAATAAAAGTCATAGAAGCCCACGTAGTCTCACAGCACTGGGGGTGCCTGGCAACTATTAAATATCATAGTGGGAAGAGTGGAGCCAAGCTTCCCCCTTCTTCAGACCCAGCACCTTGCCCTCCTGAAGTGACACATCAGGCTCAGGCTATCCCCAGCCACCTCCAAAGCTGGTGCCCAGCTCCAGCTCTGCCTCCTCCCCTTTTCTGGCTATTTTTTTATTAAAAATGTAGTTGATCACATTCATCCTCTCACAGTTGCAGGCAACAGATGACAGCGCTTCTGGCAGGGTTTCCTCCTCTCCCTCACCAGTTGTGGAGGATCCCCACCACTCTGTAAAGAGCCCGAGACCTTCAGCACGGAAAACTAACAACCTCCAGAGCTACAAAGTGCAAAAGAATTGGCAGCATCAGCGGTGCTCCAGGTCCCTGTAACAGTCTCAGCTAAGGTAGGTAGTTTTGAACCTCTGAAGGCAAAAGTTTATGCTGAAAAACATAGTTCAAGTTCAGCCTTGTTTGTAATACATCACAGAGGTATTGTTAGAAGCATACAGGAGTGTATTTGGGTTAATAAACACAGGAAGTTTCATTTAATACCCCATTTTAAAAGAAAAACACCCTCTAGGAGCAGTTACCATTACAATCACAGCTTGCCCTCCCCTGTGTGCATGCAGGATGAGACAGGTTTCAATTACACTTGTCATTTTCCCCAGGAACCTTGCCTTATTGAATGTAAGATATGCACTTGTACAGAAAGATTATGTTTGCTTGGTAAATTTAAAATTACCATTTCTTACTATTTGAATGTGAATTTCCTAAGCCCTGTCAGCATTATTTTTAAAATTATGATTTGTATTATTTCCATCCTCATAACAGTTAAGGAATTTTTCAGGCATAAGGGGTCAGATTCCAGCGTCAGTTACTCACCCATAACCCTGGAATTTACAGCGTTATGGAGTGCTTGTATAAGAATAACCTCGTATATCTAGAAGGGGTGCAGGCTTCTCATCACTGACACTTTAACTCCTGTACACTTTTTCTACAAGTATAATTCAAATGAGTTATTTCCAAACATGCCCTTGCCCGTCACTGAATGCTGCAGCTCAGTGGAGCGCCTGTGCTGGCTCTGACCAAAACAAGGGCCCCGTGAGGGACACCACTTGCTGAGACAGTGGTACCTGCACGGCTGAGGGCTGGCCAGCACATCCTGCCGGGATGGGGGGGGCACTGGAAATACTTGGGAGAAGTCTCTCAAGAAAAACTGAGGCAATCAGAGGGTTAGGCTGCGGGACTGCCCTCTGTTTGGACATGTGGCTGAGGCTTGAGAAGAGGTGATGGGGCAGCTTGCCACCTGGAGGACAAGTCAAAGCTGGTATTGGGAAACCACGTACCAACATGAGTCAAGGCTGTGGCTTGAGGAAAGCCAAGCACATAATCCATGACTGGACTTGCCTGTACCTCAGGGAAGGGAACATTATTTCTTGGCTGCATGGCTAAATTGCATCAAACCACCCATCTTCTTTGCACCTGTGTCTCAGAGACAGAATGTGAGATGGGGCTGTGCTGTGGTGTTGGAAAAAGAAGCACTTCATGCAGGTGACAAGGTCCTTTTTGCTAATATATGTGATTGTCACGGCTTTAAGCTGGGTTTTGCCATTTTATTACAAATTCTCTTGCATTTTTCTTCCCGCTTCTTCTTCCACTGCTCTGGGCTGAAATGCAGTACAGAAAACTTCTTGAATACAATAAAAAGGCAGTATTTCCAAGTTTTCAATTTCTAGACTGAGCATACTTTAGGGCATTTTCTCAACTGCTATGACTACTAAGTTACTTAGAGTCTTTAAAAATTAGTTTGAACTCCTCTAAAGCCACTATCTCTGTATTTGGGGAATTACGGTGAAAGTATCATTTATTAAATTATCTGTATCCAACCAAATCCAGGAAACCCACCAAGACTTAGGCAGACTAGGAGGAAGTTGTGTCCTGGCTCTCACCAAGAGACTCACCAAGAAATTGTGGACCAGATGATCTCCTAAGGTCCCTTCCAACCTCAACCATTCTGTGATTCTGTGATCTTCAAACAGAACATAGTATTGGCACATGCAGCTCTCTGGAGGCTCAGGACTTGGATATCCACCTCCTTCCCATGTATGCATAGGCTTACAATATCCCTTCTTGTTTTGTCCGTTCATTCTGCTCCGGTTTGAAATATTACTCATTTCCTTGTTGCTGTTGTTCAACAGTGACAGATGACGCTATCACACAAGTATTCCAACCATGCTGTGATGTGGTATTGGTGTAAGATCTCTTGAGAGGTTAGGCTAGCTGATGAAGAAACACAGTTACAGAAGTGGCAGACCTGAAGAAGTAACTCTGAGCAACAAGGACTGACAAAAAGTTCCCAACGTGCAAAATACAAGATGTAGCACACAAAGATGACCAAAAGCCTCATCAAACAGCTGCTAGGCTATATCTACAAAGTAGTTATTGGTGACTTGCCAGGAGCCTAGGGGTCCCTGCTGGATGATGTCTTCTTGTGCCTCCCCGCTGTGCAGCACTAGGAAATGCTCATGATTCACATCTGTATAAACCAATATTCACTGCAGGGTATGACCTGGGGAACATCTCTGCTGCTCCTCAGCAGCACAGAACCAAGCCAAAAAATTTACAGCTAGCTCCTCTGCCCCAGAATAAGCTGCATCCACAGAGGAATGGCTACATTTGTAAGCCAGTGCTGTGATTTTCTTTAACGTTTTGGAGCCAACTGTCTGTATCTACATCACAAGTGGGATGAAGAAAATCCAGCTGCCACATGGAAGGAGACACCTTGCTCCTGAGGTACAGAGGAACGTCAGAAGCTTCTTGCTTTGAAATGCAAAGTTAGACAAAGTTCACTCTTCCTAAGCCTCACGCTGGTCCCAGGAAACAACGTGTAGTATCAAATAATGCTCTCTCTCTGCAAGTCCCCTAAATCAGCCTGCACAGAAAATGAGTATACAGCCTCTTCCAGACACCAGCTGTGTGCCAACCTGCTGTGGGGATATGGCTCACACCCATTGGGCTGTGAAATGCTGCTTTCCAGGAAAAGTGTTTTAAAAATAATACCCCAGCTATTCCACTGAGCAACACTTGAGCACGACTGTGCACACTGGCCAAAAAAAGCTGGGCCGTTGTCCTCCACCCATCCCTCCCGGTGGCCTTGGCTGGCCGAGTACCATTTTGTGTATCCATGGCTGAGTTGTTTCTCCTGGTTTCTGGTATCCTGCATCATGGATCCTGCCTTGGTGCTGCCCTACTGTGACAATAGCTCTTACCCCCAGTTGCGCACCAATAAATATTTATGTGGCTTTGTTGCCATGTATTATGCTGCCACTGCAAGCCCATGAATTCTCATTCCCCAGAATATGTGGCTCTTTGCACTGACAGCCCTCTGTGCAGTCTGAGTCACAGAGGGAGAGCTGCTTCAGCCTGGGGAAGGACCACAGTAAGGACAAAGTATATACATATGTGCCACAGGCTCTCATCTATTGAGCAATAGGGAACAAACACAATTCCCCATCAGGCTGAGCCTACCGAAAACCCATCTTTGTGCTTAACCAAAATGAGTAGACCATAAGGAGAAGCCTGTGCGTGCACAGATCCTAGCTGGAGGCAGCCAGTTTTCCCCTGAATTCAATGGCACGTCAGCTTTTGCTGAACCAAGGAGGAACGCAGCAGTGCTGGGCAATTCCTGGCCATGAACCCCCATGAGCTGGCTGCAAAGCCGCTGCCTTTGCTTGGATGGAGCAGCAGCAAAGCTCCTGAATGTGTACACACTGAAACTGATATAAAAGAGGGAGTTTTTAGGCAGGGGGGGCAGATGTGCGTGTAATAGGGTGGATTCAGCTGCTCGGTACCCAGATTCACCACTTACATCCTCTCTATCCTGGCTGGACGCAGGGGCCATCGCAACCACCAGCCCTGGCGTGGTACTTCGCCTGGCCACACAGCACGGGGCCCAGCAGCCACTCTAGCCGCTCAGCTCTGCATCCCTCCCAGGTGGCTGGCAGAGGCGAGAGAGGAAGAGACAGATGAGACGTACAAGGGCCAGCCAGCCCGCGCTTGTCGTTCCACAGGGCTGCTGAAATGTGAGGTCTGGCTGGGACAGCCCTAACTGGTACACTCGGGGGAGTGTAGGTGAGTGCAAAGCGCTTCAGCTCCAACTCTGCGAACACGCTCCCGAGGGAGAACCGATTGCCTTTTGTCGAGAAAGGCACTAGCTCATACATGCCCCACGTTGTACCTGAATAAAATTCTGAGAAAATGTGCTTGTTTATGAAGGGTGGTGAGGAGTTACTGAACCAGCCAATCAGCCTGCCTGAAATACTGTGTTGGTGTGACATATTTGTGCAAGCAAGGAATTAATACGAGGGCTTATGTTTGTGTTGGAGGTGCCACAGGCCAGGCATCTAAGGCAGATGGCTCCTGAACAGGTTACACGTGCTGCAGGAAAATCAGGGTGATAGATAAACCCTTCTCCCCTCAAGTGGAGACAAGACCGTAGAGACTCCATCTAAAACAAACTTGTAAAATAGCTAATAAATCACACAGGAGAAGCCGGTACATGATTTGACTTTGGGAGAAGGTGTGTGCTGATAATCCTCTTGTCTCCATCATTGCTTACGACATGCAATGAGTTTTGCCAGGCCTTGTGGTGCTTTATGGCAGCTACTGGCACTCCCCAGCACAAATCAGGGCCTCCATTTCTCCAGCAAGGGTAATACAGGGAAACTTGTCTCGTGCTTGGCTGTCCAGCCAGACCTGTTCACAAGCAGTCAAAAAAATCGTGCCTCCATCGTTCAGCACCAGCCAGGAGTAACAGGGCTGGGCCTGAACACTTCTCACCTGCAAAAGGACACATGGCAGGGCCAGCGCATCCAAGGCAGCTATTCCACCCCCAGGGTCTCTTCAACTCCTCCCGCAAACCAGGGCTGGTCTGTCGGCTTCTCTTGTCCCTGCCTCTACCCCAGCAGCCTGGGTACTTTTCTCCCTCCCCATGGCTCAATGGCATCACCCCACAGTTAAGCAAAGGCAGCTCCAGCTGCACTTCCCAGCTTTGCTCAGAAACAGACTTCACAGACTTGAGAGCTAGAAATACTTGACTTATTTTTCTTAAGACCAAGCTATGGCTATCTGCCAGAAAAATACAATTAAAAATTTGGCATGGGCCCTCACAGTCCTTGGGTGGTGAACTCAGATATATTGCTGCACAAGTTCTTGGCATCAGAAAAGTCACCCTTCGGTGAAGGCACAGGGGAGCAAGCAGTGGGTGAGGATTAATCAAACTGGCATCTAAAAAGGGCCCCTGTGCAGGTCTGGGCTGCTCCACACGCAGCTGCACGCAGAAACGAGAACCGCAACAAAAAAGTTCATTTCCAAACCAAAATCCTGCCCGACTTGCAGTCACATCAACATTCAACCTAATCTCTGGATTAACCATGGGGGGGATGAAAACCTATCAGCACCGAGGTTAAAATCATCCAGATGAGCGTCTTGCCCCCAGATGCCAAAAAAAGGGAGGCAGCCTGGAGCGGCGGTTTCCCCACAGCCGCCTGGCAGCCGGGCGACGTGTGCCTGCACCAGCCTCTCCCAGGGACAACCAGAGCTCACGTCCCTGCCGCATGGCAGCCGCCTGGGCCCGGCACGGCCACCCAGCCGAGCCTCGAGAACGGGACGCTTTGTCCCGAGCCAGCTGCAGAGCACATGAGCAAGGCTCGTGGTGTCGTGGGAGTGCCAGCGCTGCGAGGCGGCAGACGCGGCTGCTGCCAAGGTCTCTGTCCCGACGTTGACTCTCCGAGCGCGATTTCTCTGCCACAGACTGCTGTCTGTCCCAAGCCGCAGGCGCTGCTCAAGAGAAGTCTGTGCTGCCCAGCGCTTTACCTTAACCACGCTGTGACCTACCACCCCGCCCCCCGTCATCTGTTGTATGGGAGTAAATTTCTGAAAGGGATTGTCTAGGATAGGTTTTAGGAGAAAATGGCACTGAACACACGATGTATGAAGGATATTTAAATAAATGGCTCGGGAAGGTAAAAGCGAGAAGCATTAGACAAGCTTTGTGGCCTTCTCCAGAGGATGACAAAGTAGTTACCACCGTGAACCCCTGTGTGGCGGTCATGGAGGGAGATGAGTGGTAACAGGCAAAGGGGGCAGACAGCCTCCACTTCTGCCCCTCCCCAAGCTAAAGCACGAGGAGCCAAACTGCCCCTTGCATAGAAACAGCAAAGCCGTGTTCACAAAGCTGCAATACAAATACAACAGCAGTCCCTGTCTTCAGTTGCTTAATGAAGAAATTGAAAAACGCTGGGTGCTGAGCAGTCACACCGACTGTGCTCACGGGGCGGCTGACAAGGCCAGTTTGGCTCAGCAGCCAATGTCACCTGGGAGCTCTTGGACATTGCAGCTCTCTGCTGCTACATCCACAAGTTAAAATAAATGCATCTGCAAACACCTGGGACATAAAATAGTGGGGGGGAAAAGTCACAAATAGGAAACTGGAGTCTCGCCTTCAAAAGACTCCTTGCAGGAGGCCTTAGAAATGTGAGGGAACAGTCCCGTAACAGCCTAAAGTAGAGGCAAGTGGTTCTGGAGCCAAGGAAATAAACCCCACCACATCAAGTCACTGCCTGTGCCACGTGTTGCATCGGGAGCCCGCTCCTGCTTCTTGCCTTTTAAACCATGACTTTGCCCAGCGCTCTCTCGAGACACTGGACCACGGTGTTCCCTCCAGCAATTAAGGAAGTTACAGCATCCATAAAGGTATCTCCTGTACTCAATAGAAGAAATTGTGTTAGCTTGGCTAACTGCAGTCAACAAGCTATGTGACAGTGTCTCTGGGACCTTCCTCCCCTGCGCAGGACCTACTGCTATCGGGCCAGGCAAAGTGAGAAATGGCTACACCAGCCAATACCTTACAAAGTCACTGGGGTATCTGCTCTTGGCTTTCTGGGACTGCAGGGAAGCCTTCAAGATGGCAAAGCCTTTCTTTAGCAGATATTAACTCATAAAAATCAAATTACAGGCAAACACATTTCACCCCAAACCGAAGACTCAGCTTGGATGTATATGTTTTTGCTAGGGGTTGTTTTGTTTGGGTTGGTTTTGCTTTTTTGCATTACCAAGCATCATCTGTCCTGTCTACCTGACTGGCACAGCACCACAGGCAGGGCTATTTCAAGACCCTTTTCTTAACCTGTGGTAGTAATGATTGACTCCACATCTATAGCAATCCTGCAGCTGTCAGCAGTTTTAGCGATTGCCTTCTGAGTACAGTCAGGAATGTACCACTGCCAATGACCAACAATGTCAAGCCAGTCAAGAGTTTGAATGTCTCTCCAGGGCTGTGGGAGCTGCCACAGACTAATGCTTTCAGGGTAGTCTATTGGCTCTCAGAAATGAAAGCAAAAAACCAGAATTTTCCCGCCAGCATCTTATCTCAGAGCAAAGATTGCTTTTCCCTCCTGGGATTCCAGATCTTCCTTTTTGTCTAGCAGAAAGCAAGCCTCGCCGAACACGTCCGTTTGTTGTTAACACTTGCAAAAGAACCCCTTGCAGATGTTTAAACACCTGAACCACCATGGGTTTGTCTTTTCATTTTGCTCATCAAAGCTGCAGTGCTGCCCCTGCAAGGGCACGGACCCTTCCTCGGTGAGCGAGGTCAGGCAGGGCTGCATCCCCTGGTGCTGCCCAGGACCTCGGGGGATGCTGTGAAGCCCCGGGGAACCTCAGGAGTCAGACAGCCAGCAACCCGAAAGGCGCAGCCAGTGGCTGTCCCAGGCAATTCCTCTCAGGGTGGGAAGGGGCAGTTACTTGGCTTGTCACACTAAAATCCAGATAAAAAATTTCTACTGCTTACGGAAAAGTCTCCGCAACTCATCCTGGGGATGGTTTCCAGGCTACGAGCACACGTTCTCAGGAGACTTGTCATTATTTATAATAATAATTTATTCACTCTTCTGTGAAAGAGAATACAGATTTCTGTTACCCAGGAAAAAGTAGCGTTAGGTTTTATGTTGCTCTAAACATTACCTTGGAGGGGCTGGATAAGTCCAACATGCTGGCTGTGGGGCACAGGGCCACAGCAGAAAGCAGCGTTCTCTTGCAAGGCCCATTGCCTAGACAAGTGCCACACGCTGATACCTGCCCCACAAGCTGTATGGCAAGACAGGGGCCTCTCTCCAGTCTCTCCGAGACGGATGCAGACCCAAAGTAAAATGTGTCAGGCGGAACTGTCAGTTCTTCGCTTGTCAGCACCAAGGGCAGGCTGAGCCTCTAGGTAACAGCAGTGAGGGGTCTGCACACAGAGCGTTTCTTCCCCAGGGCCGAGATCCACCTTTTTCCCCCACCCTCCCATCCCCAGGCTTATTTTCACCCCACAACACACCACAACATTTATGTACTTGTTGGAGGGCCCCAGGCACCCCATCGTTTGGCTGCAGCGGGGGGGATGCACAGAAGAATGGGTGCTCAGGGGAGACAGGCGCTTGGCAAAGCTCTACCCTACCACATGGGGCGTTGCCAGTAGGGATCGGTATCTGGGAGGGAAGGGAGGCCCTTCCATCCAGAAGCAACTTCTTCAGCAGAGAAAACCTCATTTTACCTACAATCTATGGGGAATAACGCAGGTCTAAACGAAGAGTGTTGTAGGCATTGGTGCCGTCACAGCCCCTTACGATGACAGCAATAAACCCATTAGTGTAGCAGAGAAGGCAGGTGGCACATGCCAGGTCGTACAAGCCCTACCAGCCATTCCCAAAGACACGCCAAGGGTGAAACCGCCTCCAGCACCCAAAAGGCACTTCTGTGGCTCACCTTGCTGGCTCACACACCAGGGAAGCGTACACCAGGGGAGGTTTTTGCAAAAGCAACGGGAAGGCAGAACTGAGAGAGGATGGGGAGGCAGCTGCCAGTGGCTGGGAAAGCTGGCAGCTCTGTGCAAGAGGCTTTCACTGTACGAATCCCCGCAAGAGGCTGCAATAAGATCAGTAAAATCTGGCAAGAGCAAGCAGGGCTGTGCTGGGAAGCCCAGGAGGGACAGCTCAGCTTGTTTTGTGCCTAAGCTGAATAAAATGCTCTACCTGTGTATCATGTCCTGTGGGCTGAAAGCTTGTGAAATTCTGATGTTAAAGAAGATTAGAAGGGAAAATAGCAATGTACACCACCAAAAATGTCTATTTACAGCAGTGCCACTCTGGTACCTTATAAAAAAGCAGCAGCCCTCCTTGTATTACCATAGGACCAATATGCTTTAAGAGACAGGAGGACGTAAGGTCAATGTATGACAGTGGAGTCACAGATTTTATTTCCAATATCTATTCTTGTGCCAAGATGTTGTGACCTGGGCAAGTCAGCATCAGACACAAAATTACATGAAAATAAATCGGACTTTCCCAACCACTCTCAACAGACACGGGATGGGCAGGTCCAAACCCTAACCTCCGCAAACACTAACCCATGTCCTCCCGGGATTCACACTAGTGTATCCAGGGTTTCACTTGCAAAGCCCCTGCTGCAGTCAGGCTTCATATACGAACACGGACCACGCTCACAAACAAGCATGCAGCTGCTTTCCAGCATTACACGCTTTATATTGAGGGTGCGAATCCACAGATACATGGGACATTAGCCAAGTGGAAACTTCACAAATGTCAATTAAGTGATAAACTTGTCATCATGTTCCTTTTATATCAGGGTTGCAAGGAAAAGCCATGCAAGTTGCCTAGTTTCTCTTGCAGCAGAGCAGAAGTCAGCACTGCTATCCAAGCACCCTGGCTGGCTCTGATTTCTGCTGTAACAAAACCAAAAGACACAAGCAAATAGGGATACGGCAGCCAAGCTATGGTCTCAGCTGGCACAAGCCCACTTCTGCTGAAGCCACGGGAGACAAAATGACTCACAGAAGGCTGAGGATCTGCCTGGTGTGTCTAGTATGTGCTGAAAAACGTGCAGCTGGCTTAACGTCAAACTCTCAATCGTCAAACCCTCAATCTCAAGCAGTGATTCGGTCAGAGGCCACTTGCAACAAGCAGAAATGCACTCATTTTGATATGTAATCAGAAATTTAATGCCTGAGGCCAACTGGCACCACATCTGTCTCCAAAGCTGGTGTCTTGTGAGTGGCAAAAAGTGAAACCTCACCATTCAAACTTAACAAAAGTTCCAAGGCCAATTCAGTAACATGGCTTGTCTCGTCTTCCCCCTCAGTCTTGGGAAGTACTTGTTTTGCAGTAATCTACAGGAATGAGTTTTGGGGAGAAAGTGGAGCCTGCTGGTAGAAACAAGGCATTTCCATAAGCTCAGAGCAAGGTGAATCACGACAGCCGCCATCTTCATTAACAGGCAGGTTTGCAACACAGGAGTTGGCCTGCAACATTAAAGTAACACAGGAAGAGACAAAAGTTGCAAATACCTAGAGAGAAATTGCACCCTGTGCAATTATGGGTCAGAGGCTGTGGTGTGAGCCCCTGGGCTCTTCGCAGGTATCTGAAATCCTGCCCACCCCAGCACACTTGAAGTCTTCCAGCAAAGCTCTCGCCCAGCCCATCTACTGCCCTTCAGCTCTGGTGGCGCGCAACCTCCTAGACACGTTTGCTGCTCCATGTCACCTGGATACCTGTTCACGTTCAGCATTGCACAGAGGGATGCTCTAGACTGACACACATCTCATACAGAAACCCATCGTTGGCTTAAATGCTATTTAGATTATGGCAGTATATGCAATGGAAATAGGAAGGGCACAAGGGGCCTAGAAGAAGCCGTAACCATCAGCTTCACTTCAGGCATGCTGCAGTGAGCAAAACCTACATCTATTATAATAACAAATCTATAGGGCATTGTGAGACGTGAAGGGCAGTAGAAAAAATAAAGTGCTAATATAATAGCCACTTAGGCCTCTGGGAGGGAAGGGAGTTACATAACTAATAATCTTTTTGCTGTTCAAAAGTTTCCACATGCTAGCAGAAGATGGGTTCCAGATGCCATCTTTTTCTAAGAGTCTAATTTCACTGGAGTTATTTTTTCCTCAGTATTATGCAGTTACCCACAGAGAAAGATAACTTTGGCTCTTCTGTCACACTTGGTGTATTTTGGATATAGATACTTGAACAGGAAAAGAGAACAGAAGAAATGCACCTCTGTCCATTCAGAGGAATTATGTCTAAGTACAGGCTTCTGAACTGAACCCGTAATCCTAACGCACAAAGCACACCTCGAACAACACACACACGTGACTTGAGTGACAGAGTTGAGTTAATGAAGCCTTTAATCTACAGCACTGCCTGCAGCAGTGATTGGCGCTAACTGCTTCGTGCAGCCACACTGGGACTGGGAAGAGCACGAGAGAAGCCCGCACTTCCTAGCATCCAATTCCAGTTATCTATATCTAAGCCCACCTTCTCATAGCAACAGCTACAGCAAAGAGTGTCAATGTCGTAGCAAGAATGCGTGAGTTCAGGCTGAAAAAATAAATCATGGCACATGACACTACGCCTGGGCTCTAGCTGGCATAAATGAGCATAGCTTTTTGCTTAGCAGAACCAAAGATTTTAGGCTTCTCCCAAAGAGGTGTGACTGACATAAACATTACTAAGATCCTGCTAAGCTTACCTAAGGTGATGATTCCCTCCCTTAGTTCACTGAGTTCAGATGTTTAGAAATCTTTTCTATAATTCATTCAAATTGGCTTGGTTTTTATACAAGTGCCATATTTCCATAATGGTCTATGTGGTATATAAATGGGCATGTTTACAAGCCTCCTGCATAATAACATCCCAATTTATGATGTATTTAAGTAATGGGGGAAATGACAATGAAAGCAACAATGTTGCATATAAACAAAGAGAACAAGTAAAATTAACATCTCTACCAAAAGAGTTACTTCTGACGTGGACTGTTGCTAACACTTTATTGATTAATACAGAAATAATACATCCTCTATTTAAGAAGCAAAGGCTGAAATAGTTCAAAGTGTGATCTGGCTTTCTTGTTTTCAGTAGCAGTTTGAGGACTATGGAGCACACTTTCTAATAATAAGCCTTTAAAACTACACTTAGACCTACTACTGCTACAGTTGCCCATAGCGCAGGGTCTCCAAGCAACATGATTTACATCAGGTTTCTATATTCATCTGGATCAGTGTGGTTTGGCCCCTCTTCAGAAGCTCAAACGGTACCCACCCAATTCTCCAGCCCTGTTCGATGTTTGTTACTGGTGAATACCTTGCCAGACCATACCTTTCAGGTTTTTTTGCCCAGTTTTTGTAAGTGACCATCATACTCCCCCACAGTGACATCCTGCGTCCACCCAGGGGGCTGACAAGGGCTGCTCCCAGGAGGGTTGCTGGCTGCTTCCCACCTAGGGGCCACAGGGCTGCGGGCTCGACTTGCTTGATGCAGCCAAAACAACATACTCTTCCCCAAGCCAGCTATCTCTGTTTAAAGACGCAAATACATCAAAGGATAAAAGGGAAGAGATGGGGATTGTTCAGGTGCAACTTCTGGGTAAAAATCCGTCCCAAACAGGGAGTTTCACCTCCCTCCCACACCTAGGACTGTGCTAGGCCAAGTAAGAGTCAGGTGCGGAGGGGATGTTGTAGGAATGAGAGCCCATAGTTCATCTTGCTCAAAAAGACACACCAATATCATCTATAACTGCCCCCCCCAGAAGAGACCTATTCTCAGCCAATCAATGTCTTTATATTTTTCCATGTCCCATTTTCCCCAAGGCAGTGTGAAGCCTTGTGCTAAGTTTAGCCCTAACTTTAGGGAAAGAATAGGGTCCTTCGAGCCAGGAGCATTACATAAATGCCGGAATGACTGCATCTCTCCAGGCTCATCTCCTGCACACTTGTGCCCCCCGCAATAACGGTGTCTGCTGAGCAGAAAGGTCCTTAGGGCAAGGGCTATCTCCAACAAGCTCACACTAAAAAACACTTAACCAATAGTGGGAGAAAAAGGAAAAAAAAAACCAAAAAAAAGGACAAAGAACAAAACACTAATGAGGAAGTCTCAGAAAGGACTTTTAATAAGATTGGACCAGCGATGACTGAACAAGAAGGGAATTAAACCTCACATACCCATGAAGGAAACGCACCATTTACTAATGCTGCTCTCCACCAGCTCTCAGCCCACATGGCTTTATGCAGAAAAAACAGCACTTAATCAGAGCAGGATCTAGAACACCACTTTTTAAGCAGGATGCTCCTGCTTGCCTAGCAGGGTAAGCAGTGAAAGCTTCCCTCGGAGGTGACTTCCAACCAGAGCGAGCACCGCTCACCAGCTGGAACAGCACCGGCATCCTTGAATCACAGAATCACAGAATGGTAGGGGTTGGAAGGGACCTCTGTGGGTCATCTAGTCCAACCCTCCTGCTGAAGCAGGGTCGCCTACAGCAGGCTGCACAGGACCTTGTCCAGGTGGGTCTTGAATATCTCCAGAGAAGGAGACTCCACAACCTCCCTGGGCAGCCTGTTCCAGTGCTCCGTCACCCTCAGAGGGAAGAAGTTCTTCCTCAT
>Ga0065711_1031931_pt1 | contig 28393 bp, 54 predicted proteins | sample Hoacrofraction12_FD_59098 | JGI IMG/M metagenome (GOLD analysis project Ga0065711, IMG submission 59098) | Hoatzin crop microbial communities from Cojedes, Venezuela - Epithelial fraction 12 v2 (version 2) | ecosystem: Host-associated > Birds > Digestive system > Esophagus > Crop | place... | reverse complement strand
AAAAAAAAAAAAAAAAAAAAAAAGAAAAAGAGAAGTGAAAAAAAGCCTTTGGACCCAGTAATTCAGCTGACAGCTTCCTAAGGACAGTGTGGGCTGGGGATCTCTTTCCCTGCCATGGCCACATACCCCATCAGCCTGCTTGGAAAGGTAACGGGGTTGCCAAGGGACAGCCAGTGCTCACCCACAGCCCAGAGCACCAGGATGAGCCCAAGGGCCGGTGTCACATTGATGGGACGGGGACAGACACGCAGCGCAGGTGTAGGGGAGGATCTCCCAGTGCTCACCTTTCCACCTGTCCATGCTGGTCCCCCCTGCAAACATGCTGGAAGCCTGGGGACATGCACACCAGCCATTGACACCACGCACCCCAACAAGCGACATCCATGTGTGCCATCGTCCCTGTCCCTGTCCACAGACTGGTGGTACTGCCTGGCAGTGCTCGGACAGCTGCAGTTGAGGAAGCCATTCCCCTCACCCAGCTCCCCTGGCTCCCGCTGCCCCCAGCACACCCTGCCAGGGTGCTCTGACAGTAAAAAAGGTTGCAATGCTCTGCTCCCACCCAGGCTCTGCTCCTGGTCCAGTGTAACCAGTTAGCAATTACTTGTGAACAGGATGATGCACAGGCGGGTCTGAAGCCCAGATGGCCTTTGGAAGGGGACAGGGGAGAAGAAAACCCCAACCTTCCCTGCCCCAGCAGCTAGTCTGGGGGCTGGTGTGTGTTGGAAGGAGGAGGAGGGGGAGAAGGGGGGATCAGATGCCTCCTTGTCTGCATCCCACATGAAAATGTTTGCCGGCTCTCCCGTGGCAGCAGCGGCTCTGCTTTCCATTCCTTGACACCTCCCGCTCCTCAGCGCAGCTCCCGGTGTGGGATGGGGTTGCTCTGCTGCCAGGGAGCTGGGAGTGTGGGGATGGGGTTCTGGCACCCCACAGTCCCATGCAAGGGGTGCACCACCTCTGTGCCTGCCAGGAGAGAGACGACGCGCTTGTGCTGGGTGTTGTATCGAGCCCAGATGAGCCTGCCTTCCCCAAAATAAAAGGAGCATCCCAGCTGTTGTAGAGGAACATGGAAGGGAACCCCTCGCAAGAGCACAGCCTGGATCTGCCATGCATCTCGTCCTTGCAGCCTCCTCCACCTCTGGATTCTCTCTGGGTTATCCTGGATAATGGGGGAAATGGGAACTGGGAGGGGGACAGGGAACCACAGTGGGCTCGATTTCATAGCATCTTTTCCCCGCAACAAGTGTCCAGATCCTGCTGCACCAAGCTTTGCAGGGACTCAGGTAGCTGCTGTTTCAGATGCCCTCAGTCCCTACGATTGCAGGGGCATCTGGGCAGGCTCCCCTCTGCCCCGGGGCACCGGCTAAACCAAAACCAGGAGTAACCCCCAAGCAAGCTGCCCTGCTGCTGGGAAGTGCAGGAGGGTCGCTGCAAACAGCCACTGCAGCCTGAGGCAAGATGTCTCCAAGTGGAAAAGAAATGTTTTGGTTTTTCTCTTTCAAAGCCACGACTGGAGAGCAAACAGGTCTGACATTCATTACTCATAAAAGAGCCCCCAGATACCTCCTCCTTCCACAGCGCCGCAGGAATCGGTTGGGCTAACCCCAGACAAAACTTTCTGCCCAGATTCTGGAATAATTTAAGGTTGGGAAAAGTGAATGACCCCAACTTCTTCTCTGCCAGCCGGGTAGCGGAGGACCCCAGCAGGGTCTGAGCTGCAGTCCGTGCTGTCATCCCCCCCGAAAAGGCTGCTGTGCCGCTGCTGCACATAACTCAGCCCTGCTGCCGGTCTGGGAGGACGAGTTATCCCAGGGCTCCTCTGCAGCCTGGGCTGTGTCACACCAGATGCGGCTCAACGGCTCCCTTCTGGCTGAAAATAAAGAGCGTCTTTGAAAGCGGAGCTGTGAGCTCGTTAATAACGGGACTCTTTCTGCGGATGCGCTGTCCCCTCCTGCCAAGTGACAACTGGCGGAGCTCGCTTTCCCTCGCGGCTGCGGGGAGGGTGGGATCAGGGATGCTCAGGGCCCTCAGCACCAGCTCTAACCCTGCCCAGCACTGGCATCTGCTGCCCGCAGATGCATTTGCCACGATGATGCAGTGGGCTGGGGCTGGAAGCAGATGGGTGCAGCTTGTGGGTGGGCATCACGGGGCACGGGCACCTGCCTGGCATGGTCTGCATGTGGGCAGGGAAAGCTAAGCTTTTGCCTACCTGCGTGTAGTGGTGCGAGCGTGCCGGTGAGCACAGGCACATGGGTGCGTGTGTGAGTGCTCTGCTGCTCAGTGGCACCTTTCGGCTGCCTTTACAGGCCTGGTCCTGATGGGTGCTCAGTACTTTTAGGTCACTAGTAGCTCCCAAGGGGCCTGAGAGCACCCAGACAGTGCCAGACAAGAGTCCTGAGGCTGACCCCACCCTCGGAGATGGGAGTGGATGGAAAAGGCGACTTCTGACCATTTCCCACCTCCATCCTCCTCCGAGGCACCCTCTGCTCCAGCCCTGCCTGTCCCATTCTGAGCTACGAGTGACACTATTACAGCCTCCACACTCTGCTCCCACCTATTAAATCTCTTTCTTTCCCTCCTTTTTTAATCACTGACTTTGCAGCCGGGCGGGGAAGGGAGAAAAGTGCTGCAATAAAAGCTACCAGGCGTGAAGCTGTAACCCAGCTCGCTCAGGGTGACCTCCCTGCCAAGGTTGCCTTGCAAAGAGGGGGAGTGCTGGCAAATTGGTGGAGACACGGGGGGATTCAAATGGGCACAAAGAAGCATGCCCGCCACAAAGTGACATTGCTGCCACGCCAGTGGGGATGCAGCTGTGGCAGGCGTTGGCACTAACTGCCTTCCTCAGCTCCATCCGTCCCCCTTGCCCATTGCAGGCAGGATGTGCATTAGCACATGCTTTCAGGTTATTTCAGGCTGCCACAAGGCAGGAGCTTCCAGAGACAACCTGTGAGACTCACCCATTTGACAAAAAAATGTTGCTTTGCCTTGAGAGGTGAGGCCGAGCCCACCCTGGCAGCCACCCTGGACACGAATGATGATGGCCATCCCAGAGTATCACGCCCTCCTCACATCAACAAGCCCAGCCATGAAGTATTTGGCCATACCTCCAAACTGCCCATTCCTGTCCCCAGATCCCCATCATTTGCCCAGATCAGAGCTGCTCAGCAGCAGAGCTGGCACAGACGGCTGCATCGAGGGCTCTGTGGCCCCAGCTCCTAAAATCCTGGGATGGTGGGAGCACCTCCGCTTGCTTTTCCAAAGAAGGACGTTTCCAGCCTTTGCAAATGCTCACAGACGTGGCTCTAATGCTTCCAAAACAGAAGAGGAAGGAGAGAACCCAACCACATTATTAGCTTTAAATATCTCATGACCTTTTACTGCAAATCTCAAGATCTGAGGCACAGCCCGCCTCACGGTTCGTTAACATTTCATGTTGTCAGCGCGGCCAATGGGTTCAATTAGACTTCGCGACGGCATCTGCAAATTGCTGGCAACCCACCGGAGGAAATCCTCCCTCGGCCTGGCCGCCAGCTCCGATGCTACTTAAGAAAGACCTTCTGAGCCTTGCCATGTTCCCGGGATATGCACCGAGCTGCTCAGTGCTCAGCACACTTCATCTCCCCCCCAAAAACTGGGAAAAGGGGCAATCCTGCTACAGCGAACACTGCAGGGTGGGAGCAAATTGGGTGTAAGACCTGCCCTGGGCTCCTCAAAGATGCTTGGGATGGTGCCTGACCACCCGCCTGTGTCTAGGGGAGAGTATGCAGACGTGCTCGCAGGGAGATCGTATGTGTGAGCGTGGCGGTTGCTGCTGTTGCAAGTTAACTGAAGGAGCCTGTAAAACCAGAAACAGGCTATTAGCAATCCATTAGGAAAGGGTATCCAGTTCCAGCCTAGGTAAGCCATTAGAGGAACATCTGAGAGCATTAGGAGAGCTCGCTTGGGGCCAGGATGGGGCTATAAAACAGAAGAGGAAACCACGCTAATCTGGCTTGAATTACAAACTTAAAAGCAGGAGAAAAATAAAGGATACCCTAAACATTTAATGTTTTATATTTAGGAGACAGAAAGGGAGATTCTGCCAAAAGGAGAGAATAAAAAACCTGTTTAGGCTACAAATATCCCATCTCTCTTCTGGCAGCAGAGAAACCACCAGCCCCTCTTCCAAAAAGGGAGGAGCGTGACTTTAAAGTTGCTTGAGTTTCAGAGCGAGCTCGGTGCTGGTGGGGTGGAGGGGGAGTGGTGGCCACCAGATGTGACACGATGTGACAAATCTGCATCCCAAACAGCTGGGAAATGCCTTTGCCCAGGTTCAAGGGAGCTGCTGCGAGGCAGCATGGTGGTGCAAGGAGCATCCGGCACACGCGCATGGGCTGCCACATGCTCACGTGGAAACATCATCATCATCTCTCCACGATAATAATTCCCAGAGCACATCATTGTAATTCCCAGAGCAAACTGACACATGAGAGCTGCTAAGTGGCCTGAGCGGAAAGGTGCTGCTGAGCACTGGAAAGGGAGTGCAGACGGCATGGTGGGCCTCAAACCCACCTTTGCAAAGCGCTAGCAAGGAGACGAGGGTGTCCCCCCGGCTCTGGGTCAACCCCAGATATTGATCGATGAGGGGGGATGCTTGGGCCAAGCATCACCCGGCTCCCTCTGGGAGGGAAACTGCATTTATGGCTAGCTCGCGCAGCGGCGGTCTTGATAAGATCCACTGCTCCCGCCACAGACGGCTTCATCTTCTGGTGCCAAGCCCTGGCATTATTAAAATCCTGAAAGGAAGAGCCTCAGAGAAAGCAGACGCTGATTGAATCAGGCCCTACGGTATTCGACAGCTCGACATCCATCTGATCCTATTAGCGCTCATTCGGTCCTGCCTGCCGAGGTGCTGTGCATAAATCAGACCCTGGAAAGATAACGGGAGGTGGAGGGGAGAAAAGGGAGCTGCTTCTTCTGCCAAGAAACGCCACGTGTGAGCGGAGCTTGCATGGATACTCCTGGCTCTGGGCAGTCTCCGGTGCTGCCTCGTGGGTTTGCTCCCACAGGGATGCTGGGCTTCCCCCGGGGCTGCCAAGGGGACGGCAGGAGATGCTTAAAACCCACAGCAGGTGCAGAGGTGGGTTGCTATCAGGAGGCAGTGCCCGGCTCAGCATGGGGACTGTGGGCACACAGGGACGTGCCAGAGCATGAGGTACCCAGCTCCTTCTGGCTGCTGGCACAGAATTCTCCTCTCCCTGACTGGCTCCCAGGCTGCCCCGCTGTCAGCAAGCAGGTTGTGTGCAAAGGATTTTCCATGCTGGCAGCCAGTGGGGACACCAAGAGCCAAGGTGGGGGGAAGCTTGTGGCAGGAGACCTTCACCTTGGCAAGAATTATGACACTGTCATGCAAGCATGGCATGTATGACCGCTGCATCGTTTCTCATGGCACTTGTCCCTTTGAGGAGAGACCCAACATCACCACCACAGGATGAGCTGGATGGCCGAGCTCGGCTTGGCCCTACCAAACCATGTCCTTCCCTCTCCTGGCTGGATGTGGGGGAATGGGGATGCTCCCCAAGATGTCAACAAGCAACAGGTCAAGCAAAGTTGAGCTCAGCATGGCAAGGGCAAGCTCCCAGATTGCTGGCATAGGCAGGGTTTTTTTTGGGTGCAAACCCCTGTATTTGCAGGGTGCCTGGTTGGGCTAAGCAGGCTGAATGTGCCAAGGGGTTCTGGGGTTGGAGCAGCTCCAGCTGCTGCAGCACTGCCATCCCCTGGTGTTTGGGAGCTGATTGAATTAGGCTTCGCAAATAATTCATCTGATGAATAGTGGCAGTTTTCCTCAAATCATCCACAAATCAGATTTTTCATTACCCAGCCATCGGGGCAGAGAGTCAGAAAACAAGCCTGGTACTTCACTCACTGAATGCTTGCACTTGCTCACTGAGCAAATTGTTCCTCAAACACACTTCTCCATCAGCCAGTGACAGGGGACACGCCTCTTGCAAGAGGATATTGATTAAAAGTGGTACCCAGGACTGCTGTGCCCTGCTGGAACGCCAGGAGATGAACTCTTCCCAGCCCTCCTTGCACCCACCATGAAGTCTGGTACCTTGAGCTCTCTCTGCAGCTCAGGGCATCTTTAAATATGAGAAATTCAGTCTTTATGTCCTAGAACTGCCTTCTCCAGCCACAATGGCTTTGCCACCAGTGTCGCCAACACCTCCACGTATTTCCCACCGTCGCTGCCTGCCTGAGAGCACTGATGGAGGGGTCACACCATCCCCTGGGAGGCCCTGCAGTGAGAGGACTGGCATGGCTTCACCCCACAAATAAGCTATCTAATATCCAGTGATAGAGGGACCAGTCAGCCTGAGGGTGTTGAGGCAGGAGGCAGCTCACTGGCTCTCCCACCATTTTCAGATGCAAACTTCTGCATTTTCAGAGTGCTTGGCTGGATCACGCTGTGGCAGGGTAAAAACACCAGTTTTTTCTACAACAGTTTCACACCTTGAAAAAATTGACGTTGTGTTTGGTATTTCCCGTTGATTCTTTCACGGCTTCTACAATTCAAGTATTTCTCCCACAAATGAAAAAAAAATATCCACTGCAAACTAATACACAAACTCCACCCCTGCTTTCTTAGCCCTCATCAAAAAACCCAACCAATGCAAAAAGTGGCTGAGACACTGACGCCTGGCAGAGATATGAGCAAAGGCTCCCATCCCCTCTCTCAGCCATTGCTCTCCCAGTGAAGAGTGGGCCAGCAGAAAACCCCTCTTCATTCCACGATGCAAGTTTGCTCCCCGGGAACCAGGCACTGCCTCCTACTTGCCTTTTCTTTTTAGGGCAAAACGCTTTATCAAGCAAAGCACCTAATCTGCTTTCGACTGGCCCAGGTCGACGCAGAGGGGATGCTGGATGAGCTATGTCAGTGTAGCAGCACCTCTCCTCGAGCAGCAGATTGCTTTCCTTCACAAGTCGAGCATGCAAGTAGCACACAGAGGAAAAAAAACCCCCACGTTCGTTATCTTCCTGCAGCTAACAAATGAAATCTGTCCTCCGGGCTGCCAAGGATTTCACTGACTATTTTTTTTTAAAGAAACAAGAAATAAAAGTAAGAAATACGATAACATCGTGCCAATCGCTCTGTGACTGTGCTCTGACTTACGGTGAGCGGTATTTTATCTTCAGTTCAAAATCTAAATGTGGCAGAGGCGCATTTAAATGTGGTGACATTTATACTTTAAATGCCTTTTACATCTCGTTGGCAGGTTTTATATAGAACATATGTATGGAAAGTAGAAAGGGGCATGGATGAAAATGCAGAGCGGGGAGAGCCTGCAGAGCCATTTGTAGGCAGAATGTGAGTTAAAAGAAAGATGGAGAGGAAGACAGAAGGGAGGAGAGACAGAGATGGAGAAGAAAAGGGTCTGGGCTGCCTGGGCAGTAAATAGACATTTTTTTCAGTCTCTGAACACTCGTTCCCAGTGCAATTTGTTCCCAGTCACCATTTCCACATGCTACCTCCCATTCCCATCAGCTCAGCATCGCTTACGTGTTGCCACTGGTCCAGGATGAGGGGCCGATACCGCAGGAAGAACTTGAGTGGGAAAGACTCAGGGTCAGGCCACGATGAGGGGTTTTGCCACGACACCTCCAGCCTCCGAGGGTTATTTGGCACAGGTTTGGCCACCACACTCTCTGGAGGGTCCGGCTTTACTGGAAGAGAAGAAGGTGTCTGATAAAGCTTTGCATTAGGCATCCTTCCCTACACCCCTCGGCATAGCCGGCTGGGCTTTGCGCTGTGTGCTTTCCAAGTGGAGCAGCCAACACTCAGTATATCCTTTTCCCAAACTAATTAGATGCAAGTCACCTTTTCTTGTCCAGGTCAGTGGTACAGATGTCCCGGCTCAAAATAACCACTGTCAAGGAGGTGCTGGTGCTGGAGACACACAGGAACCTGGCCAGGGCAGAGAGCATCCCTCCTCCCCAGGGCTACTTGGGTCAGGAAGAGGAGACCACCAAGCCCAAATCCTGCACTTTACTCACACTTCCTGACTTCTGGATGTCTGACCCACATTCAAACCCGCTTACCTCTGACCCTTGGGCTTAGGGCTGGGGTTTTGGGGATTCAAAGCGTTGGCACACCATATTTGCCAAGGGCGAAGGATTGCCATGGTCACCTTGCACCCCCAGTATCTCTGTCTCAGCTCTGCTCTGCGTTTGGGATACCAGGATATTTTCCTGCTGCCTACAAGTATTTCAAGTGAATATTAATTGGCTGCAAGCTATGCAATGTGCTTTGAAGTAGCAGTTACTCTTGGAGTGCTGGGAGCAAATCACAGACTGCTGTGATAAATGGCATTGCCAGTTGCAGAGTGAGCCTTGCTCTTCGCCACGTGTTTGCTCAACTACCAAGAGCTCAAAGTCCCAATTTGTAATAGCACAGCTACAAAAAGACTGAGAATTGGGTACAACCACACTCCTCCTTTTCTCATGGCCAGGAAGGAGTTGGGCACAGGGAGCTGGGCGCACAGCTGTACCTGCGGTGGAAGAGGGCTCTCTGTGCACTCTAAGAATAGCAATGCACATGAGTCCTCCTGTCCCTGGAGGGCTCTTAAGCCCCTCCAAAGTCCACACGAGGGCCAATGAAGATCCCTCCTGGTTTGAAGATCTCTGGAGGGTCCCCTGGCTCTGACCACCTTGAGCAGCAGCTTGTGAACATGTCAGCACCAAACTCCATTCCCAAGCGTGGAGGAGGGATGCTGGGGCCTTGGAGAGCCCCTCTCCGCCTAGCAGAGCTCGGGCTCTGCACTCAGAGGTCCTCCTCTCCATGCTGACCCCAGGGGTTCAACTGCTGTGTGATGTCCATGCAGGGGCTTCGTCGCCCCTGAGAGATGAAGGAGGAGGTGGTGGCGAGTGAGCTGCTCCCTCGCTAGCCTGCCTGCCTGCTGTCTGCAACCCTGCCCTGTGCATGAAGGGCATCTCTCCCCTGCTTGAAGCTGTATGGGATGAGGTGCTGACGTGGGGCCAGTCTGCTGCAAGGGGAGAAGTGTGTGTGCCGTTCAGTTCCGTCTCTGCTCCAGGATGATGGTGGCATTGCAGCAACCATCCCCAGGAAGACACCCTCACTGCACCGCTGCCACTTGCTCCTCTTAGGAGAAACCAGCCTGTGATGCTACTATAGCCACTTGCTTGGCCGCAGGCGAGGCAGAGGGTGGGATGCTGAAATGAAGCCACAGCCCAGCCACCTTGGTGGGACACAGAATTGGCCCTGTTCACCCGAAGACATAGTGCACCACCACCTCCCTCTCCTCAGCCCTCCTGTTCAGCATTCTGACACACACCCTGCTGCAGTCCTCCTTCACTGCCATCTTCACCACCATCCTGACAGCCTCTCCTGCCTCCCATTGCCTTCCCTCTGCTGCAGTGAGTGCAAGGAGGGCTGGACAGCTTCCTCCATCCCCAGCAGAGGATGCTCCTGATGGCTTCGGGAGTGGCTGGTGAGCAAGCACCCACGGGCATGACCACAGATGCCTAGTGTCACCTCCTGACTCCCATTGACCCCTCTCTGTGACAGGATGGGACACAATTGTCCATTTACAGCTTTATCCTCAGCAGGAGGGACAACATGCTGGGGCTGCACTGTGCTGAGCTACTCCAGATGGCTGTGCAATTCCTCCGCTCGCTTCAAATCCCCGGGCTCGGGCTGGACATCAGCTTCCATCGACAGGGACTTGGAGTCCAAACGCATACGGAAAAGCATAAATCCAGTGCTGGCTCAGTGGGCTCGGTTTGCGAAACAAAAGTCTGTTCAGCTGAACGAATGCAGATGACTGCAGACTGCGGCTCTGCAGCGAGGAAGTGGGAAGGAAAGCACTAGGCTGGGGATGGACGCGATGGAATACTCCACAGGGTAATGCAGGGAGCCTGGCCCTGCTTTTTGGCGTGCCAGCCTTGAGCCATGGCAGAAGGATGCTTAAATGCAGTTGTGCTGGAGAGGGCACGTGTGATTGGGCAGCAGTGAGAGATGCCACTGCAGTTGGGTGGAAGAAAATAAAAAAAGGTGCCCTGATGCCGAAGTGGGAGTCACCTGCCCATTTTGCAGGGATGTGACCCCCAGCCCCACTCCTGCGGGTTGGAGACTGTCCCTGGCACGCAGGAGAGGGCTGCCCTGGCTCCGAGCAAGCACAGCAGAGCCCAGTCATCAAAGGGGGCTGCGCTCCCAGCTACAGTGAGCCTTAAAACGACGCTGCGAGCTAATGGGAAAACCAGCTGTCCTGCTGCCTCGCTATGTGTCCCTGCATCTGTGGGACTCCTGCCCGGGCTAGAAAGCGCAGAAGTGCCAGCCCCTCCAAAAGCACAAAGCAGAAGCTCTTTCTGCCACGTCCCTCCAAGGCAGTGGGGATAGAAGAGCCGGGAGAAGTGGACTGCAGGTCTGGCAGCCGGTCCAGTGAGGACAAACCGATGTCTCTTAGGACAGTGCTCATCACGGGAAACATTAGGGCCGCTTCCGCAAGGGCCAGCTGAGGAGCGAGGGGAGACAGTCTGTGTCCAGCTCCTCGATTTCTATGTGACCTTGAAGGAGTCCTTTATCCTCCACAGCCTCCTGTGTCCCTGCTCGGCACACAGGGATGAGGCGCTCCTCCTTCCCCAGCCTTTGTCTGCCTCCATTTAGCCCACACATAGTGAGGCAGGAGCTGTCTGGCTGTACATCAGCCAGCATAATAGAGCCCTGTCCTCGGCGAGGGCCTGCAGGCAGTAACGTAATAAAAGCAATAATAGTAATAATAATAATGGATGATGGGCATTAGCCTGAGTACTGGTTAAGCGGCTACAAAACCAGATGTAATACTATCCCGCAGAGCTGAGGGAGCATCTCCAGACATTCCTGGGAAGGAGACACGGGACTTGGCCGGAGTCGGCTCACAGCTCTTCCTGCTTGGTTTTTCGGCTGCTGCATCCAAGCGAGGGCTCGGTGTGCAAGAAGAGCCATGGAGAGAGGCTTTTGCTAAAGGCTCTGCATGCTCATGCTTAACTGCAAGTCTTTAGCTATCCATCGCCCATGGCTGTTGTTAGACACATCTCGAAATGAAGCCTGCGGTTCAGAAAGGCAGCTGAGACCCTGCAGCATAGAGGGGCCCATTGCCCATCCTGTCTCTCCAACGAGCGCTAAAATGGATCCCTTGCGGCTGTTAAATATCCCCTGGCATTTTCCATGAGCAGAGGGATATTAAACTCCATGTCTTAGCCAAATGTCAGTCTAGGTAATTTAATTCTGCCTCCCTAAGTAGTATGAATTGAACTGACCTTCTGCCTAGGCAACTGTATACCCGTGTTCAGAGACTCTGAATTTCGTACAGACATGGACATGTTTGTCCTCACGCAGCCCCTATGAGATGCTCTGCCTCTTAATCAACCCAGAGCCAGAGCTGGGAGGATCAAACAATCTTCCTGTTGTCACACAAACTTTGGGTGGAAAATCTGGGGGAATGCACCCATGCCTGTAAGGCCCTGTCCAAGGCTGCCTTCCTCCTAACGTGGTTCATCTTCTCCTACTACTCTGTCCCGGGCTCACATGAGGAGGAAGGTGCTGAGGCAGCATGCTGGCACTGCTGTGTGTCAGCGATGTCCCTGCTTTCCTGAAGGATGAACATGCCAGCTACCTCGTTCTTGGGCTGAATGACAAATGAGGAAGGTGGGGATGTGTCCTGGAGAGCCATAGATGTCCCCACGCTGTCCCAGCCATCACAAAGGAGGTGGTGGCTCCTTGACGCACTAGTGTAGTACCTCACTCCTCCCTGACACCTTCCTCTGCCTCCAGGCCCTCTCCTCTCCAGCTTCCCCACCCCCTTTCCCACCTCCTTCTGCCTTGGGGCTGGAGCCCTGATGTCTGCAGGACTTTGCAGACCCTTGTCCTCCCCACGTTCACCTTTATTAGTATTGATAACTTCGCAGAAGGCGTAATTATGAAAACAACTTCCAGGAGCGAGACATGGAGGAAGGCAACCCGGATCTCCTACTGATGAGAGACGGGGGCCAGAGGGCTGGAAAACCTCTTCCAGGCATCACTGAAAATGACAATGCAGAGTGACCCCTCCCAGCTGGCTGCTAATAACCAGCACGGCGTGACCGCCAGCAGGGCATGGGCTCAGGATAGCAAAAGAAAGTACCAGTCATTTTCCACTCAATTAGAGCCCATCTTTCGAGCTGCTGGGGTAGGGATTTCTGCTGGGGGCTCCAGGAAGGGAGAAAGGAGAGAGGAAGCAAGACCGAAGGAGGTCACTCCTTCCCAGGGGGCTTTTTATGTCTGCCCAGGCTGGGTGGGTGGTCTGACCCAGCAGCAGGGCTGGCTCCTGGCTCAGCCATCACCAGGAGGGAGAGCTACAGGTCCCACATTGCTCTTGTGTTGGCTCCATGCTGCTCCATCGCCAGCGGGGCACGAGATCAGGGCTTCACGCCTGAGGTTTAACCTTCATGCAGAAAGTGTGATGGTCTTCTCTAGGCTAACTGGAAAACACAAGGCAGGCTCTGACACCTGCAGCACTGGGATTTTAGGAGAAGCATGGTGCAGTTGCTGGTTGACACTATCTCTCCCTTTCAGCAAGATACATGCACTTGTTGCAGTGTTCTCACACAGCGTTTTTCCAAGGAATTGATACAATGGCTTTGTTCCAAGCCATAGGTTTTCTGCCCCTCCACCTAGAAGAACAAAACCCAACACAGCTTCCAAGATGAGAACTCAGCCCAGCTGACGCTGCTAGAGTTCCCCAGGGAACCTACTGGGTGCTAGACCCACACGGCCAGCACCCACCACGCTGGGACACCCCCCAGGCTTGCAGCCATGAAGAGGAGACCCAGGAGGGACACTGAGATGAGGAAGCTTCAGTGAGGAGAGCTAGCATCCCGTGGCAAAATTGCCTGGCCAAATACACTAACGCTGTGCACTTGTTTTAGTTGGAAACATTGGGACGGCACAAGGTTCAGGGTAGGTGGCTGCTGATCGGCGGTAGCTGAGTTCATCCCGTAACGACTCTGCTGAGCCTGCCGACTGCCTGCTTGAACACTCAATCACTGCTGCATCTGCGCTGCTTCTGCATGGCAGCCGTACCAAATCCTGAGGAGGAGAATTTCATAGCTGTACAGAACGTGGAGATTTCAAAGCTACTACATATTGGAACATTTATGGGAGTGGGCTGGCTCTGGGGTGCAAGACACAGCCCTTGCTATCATCGCTGTCCCATTGCCCCCTCCCTGAGTGCCATCCTGGAAGGTGTCAGAGCATCTGCCAGGTGGTTCCAGGGGGCCTCGCCTCCCACTGCAACCCCCGGGACATGTCCAGGCACCCTGCACCACGCTGGTCGCTCTTGCAAAAGGCAGTGATATTGCACCCATGCTAACAGCTGGCCCGGGGCAGTGCTGGCCTCTGCTTGATGCTCCTCCGACCCAGGCTGAGTTCAAACTCCTGGGCTGGATCCGGCTTGTGCCGGTGCTGGGATGCCCGGGGCTTGCAGCTGGGTGTGCTTCCCCAGGGGGGTTGCCCTTGTGTGCTGGATGGAGGACCAGATGTTTGGGAAGCCAGGCAGGGCATGGGCGGGATGCAGATGTTACAAGATGATGCCCTGAACTCCTACAGGAGGGAATGCAAGGAACTCAGAAAATGCAGCTTAATTGCTGCCCTGGGCCCTGCAGGCTGGAGGTTACCTTCATTTTTAAGGAGTGTATCTTCCACAAACACAATAATTTCCATTTAAAGGCACCCAAGTGACTGAAACTCCACTGCTTCCCTGCTAAGCTCCTGGCCTTGCTGTCGACATTTGCAACCCACCGACGAACACAAGCTGCAAATCTGGACCACGGTTGCAGGGACATGGCAGGATAGTCCCTGCTCCAAAATAATTTCCCTGCTCTGTTCACAGTTGGCACTTTGTTTCTTGTTTGATGTTTACCAGGATTCAGGGTAGAAAGGGAAAATCTGGGATAGTAGTGGAGCTCCTCTTCTTGCACTCCGGCATTTCCAGCCACTCGGGACTGGCACACACAGCGCATCGAAGGCAAAGACTGACCGCTGGCTGCACTTCAAGGATTCATTTACTTGTTTTTCTGGTCCAGTAATTGCCACATGTAACTAGAAAATTGTTTTTTGACATGTTCCTGAACTCTGCTCTCTCTCATTTTTCCTGTTCTTTGAGGAAGCACAGTCTTGTCACAGCACTGGCTGTAAGCTGGCTTTGGCTGGTGGTGAAATCTCTGTGCCCAGCTCCATGCTTTGCTGTGCTTGGCACTGAATTGCTCACTCCACTCCGGTCCTTCACAGCTGGAGGAGCACCCTGACTGCAGATCTGGACATGGTCAGGCAGCATCCCTGCAGCAGAGCTGCCAGAGTGGGGCAGCGAAGAGGTGCAAAGGGGGAACAAGGTTTTTAGGAGCAGGTTAGGTAAGGGCTGGTGGAGGATGACTTTGGGAGGGCTTTATCCTGACTAGGGATGGGGGGAAGAGGATGGGACGTTTTAATTTCTCTTCCAGTCCTAATTCTCATGACTCTGCTTCCAGCACAAGCACCAAATCTCTCTTTTAGGAACACTCACAGGGGCAAGAAGGGCAATGCCATTTAGACCACACCAGTTTCACAGCCCTCTGCCCCAGTACCTGGCAGCTGCATCCACAGCCCCTCAAGCAGGGAGAAGCTCAGCAACCACAGGAGATCTGGAGCACTGGGGATGGGACCAGGCAGGGCATGAGGCCACCAAGAGGACCAGCATGAGGACCTCCTTTGGGCATCCTGCCTGGTTCTGCCAGGATGCTCAGGTGCTAGCACCACTTACAGCAGGGCCATGAGAATCAGGGGGGCACGGGGAGGATGCCAGCGTGGCTCACACCCCAGCTCCATCTCACACATGGATAGACAGAGGCTCCATTTGGAGAGCCTGCCCCTTCCCTGGCCCGTCGCTGTGACGGACACTGCTGCGTGCAGAGCAAGTCAACCCCAACATCGTCTTGCAGAGGCCAGTTGCTGCCGTGGAATTTACCTATGGCGAACTCGTCAAAGGTGGCAGTGGTGGAGTTTTTGCCCAGAGCATTCGTGACTGTCAGAGTCACCTTGTACTTCACAGTTGAGAAGAGCTGGAGGTATCTGATGTGACACCTGTTTTTGGGAAAGATATCCTTCTCGCAGACCATCTCTCTTGTGCCGTGTCTGGAAAGCAGAGGTGAGAGGAGCTGTTAGCTACAGAGCAGTGCTTGGGGTGGGGATGCAGCCATGCTGCTGGAGGGAGGAGGCAGAAGGAATCATAGAATCATAGAATTATTGTGGTTGGAAACGACCTCTAAGATTATCAAGTCCAACCACCAACCCAACACCACCATGCCTACTAAACCATGTCCTGAACTGCCATATCTACACATTTTCTGAACACCTCCAGGTATGGTGACTTCATCATTTCCCTGGGCAACGTATTCCAATACCTGACCACTCTTTCAGCGAAGACATTTTTCCTAAGATCCAATCTAAACCTCCCCTGACGCAACTTGCGGCCCTTTCCTCTCATCCTATCACTAGTTACTTGAGAGAAGAGACCAACATCTGCCTCACTACAACCTCCTTTCAGGTAGTTGTAGAGAGCGATAAGGTCTCCCCTCAGCTTCCTCTTCTCCAGACTAAACAGCCCCAGCTCCCTCAGCTGCTCCTTACAAGTCTTGTTCTCCACACCCCTCACCAGCCTCGTTGCGCTTCTCTGGACACACTCCACAGCAGCGCTGTGCCCCAGGTCTGCCCGCGGTCCCCATGCACCAGCCCCTGCTGCCAAAAGGATGCTTTCTGCCTGCTCTGGGGAATTTTGCAGGTTCATGTGTGTGATATTTTATCCTGAGTCGGCACAGAAACTGCAGTGAATGTCCTCACTCTGGCCCAAAGCAAAGGACAAGACCCTGCTGGGGCTGACGTTGGCTCAGTCCCTCCTGTGAGAGGAACAGGATCTCCTTTCCGCTGGTGACACAAGCCCCAGAAGCTAACGCACAGCACCAGCCTGTATGAGGGCTGTGCCATGACCTGGGCACAGGCTGGGGGATGATGAGATGCTATGGCCAGTTCTAGGTGAGGGACACTGCTGCTGCCTGGCTGCAGGTCCATACAGCAGAAGGGAGCACAGCTGTGCCAAACACACTGCAAAACAAGTGGGCACAAACTCCACTGTGGACAAGCAGTGCAGAGAGGGTGGACTTGGGCAGCATGGAAAGCGAACCTGGCATATGGAGACTTTCCTGGTCCCCTCTGGGGAAACTGGAACTTTCTTGAGACAAAGCCCCAGTGCCAAGTATCCAGTTTGGATGCCCCTGGCGCTTTGTCCCCAGGCCCATTTGTGGGACACCTATCCCATACGCTCAGCACAGGTCACACCCGCTGCCCCGAGACTTCACGGCACTACTTCGGAAGTGCTCCGGGCTGCAGGGACAAAAACTCTCGCTGCGCCCTTCCCTGCCCCAGGCACTTACATGACAGAGATGTTGAAGGAGTTGGGGATGTAGGTGGGAGTGGGCAGGTGCCAGCTGCAGTAGAAACCCTTCGGGTAGTTGTTGGACCGGCACATCAGCACTGGCTCCTTCGGAGGGGCTGCCAGGGAAAGAGAAAGAGCAATTACCTGTTGAGGTGAGGCTATCAACAGGTCCTGAACAAGGGGATGTCCCTCCATCCTCAACTGCTGCCAGCTGTGGGGTGTCACAGTTTGCAAGGGGAGCCCAGACTGTGTTTATTAGCTGCTGGAAGCAACCAGGATCCTTTGTCCAATGTCTGCTGCTAGGTCCTCTATGAGACCTTGCTTTGGACGGGGGTGTGCACAGCAGCCCACCTTCTCCCCCAGCAGCTCACCAGCTCTCATGAGAGAAGGGGTGGCAGAGAAGGTTGGCAGGTACTGGGGGAAATTGTCTTCAAGGCTGTGACAGAGACATTACTGATGGGGAGGAAGGATGTGCTGCTCTCTCGACCTCATTAAACTACAGCGCTCATGGCTTTCTCTGCCACATCCCTGGGGAGTGATAAACTTCTTGTTGAGGGATGGTCCTCCAAAACACTGGAGGTTCTCAAGGGCAGGCAGAGGGACCTCTTAAGGCAAGGTGAGGAGGAACAGCCTGAAACCAGCAGAGAAAATTCAGCTTTGCAGGAGGACTAGTGGTGTTAACACTTTCAGCATTTGGGGAAGAGCATCCCATCACAGGGCCCTGCTTCCCAAGAGAGACGGAGGCAACCGGAGATGGGATGAGAGCACACAGTGGGGAGCAGCCTACCTCTAACCTCATCAAGCCAGTCCTAGAGGTTAGAGGCAGGAGAGGCTTTTAAGCCCAAGCAAGTGCTCACGTTGCACTTGGCTTTCCCGGACATACGTGCATGCTGTGATCTTTGCAGGAGCACAGACACGTGTGCAGGAAGACTCTGCAAAATGCCGAGGGCTGGTGCATGAGGGTGGGCAAGATGTGATACCTTTCAGCTGATAAATTTTTGCCCTTGTAGGTTGGTAAATACCTTATCTGAACTGACACCGATGTCAGCTCCTCTCAGTACCTGGACACTTGTGTTGCTAAGAGCAGAGCTCAGCTCTAATTGCAGCACCTTGGCACAGTACCTTGCCATCAAATACACTCCATCGGCTCGGTGTGCCCCAGGGTTCCCTCAGAAAGGCTGTTTGAACCCAGACAGTCCCTCTTTCCCTTGCTTTGTTAGCCCTCATCCCCACGCATCCACTTTGGATGTCCCAGGACACACTCTTCTCTCCAAGCAGGGGTTTCAAAACAAACCTAGCAAACCTGACAGCCTCAGTGCAAACATCACTGCTCACCACCCCACCGCAGTCCCAGCAGCACTCCCCACCACACTGCTAACCGCTCCTCTGTCTGCTGCTGAAGCAGATGCTTTACCCATGTCCATTACTGAAAATGAGATGCAAACCGGGACGCAGTGGTGCAAGAGTTCAGGGAACACCCCCAGACTGGCAAACTCCTTTCCCCGAGGGCTGCAAGGGCAAAGCACATGTCCCACAGCACCGTGCACGCACCATGGTGGAGCAGCCCATAACGAAGTCGGTGCAGGGAAGCCCCGCACCAGCCTAGCACCCCTCTGCGTGCCGTGCCAGAGCAGTGAAGGAGGCAGCGAGTTGGCTAAGGGTGCCCTCACCGCAACAGTGAAGCCGGCAGCACCGGGAGGATGCCAAAGCCTCAAGACATCAACGCAAAATGGGAGATCTCTGCAGCCATGTCTGTGCAAACCCCTGACATGGAGTGCAGCTCTGCAGAGCCGCTGGTCTCCTGGAGGTCTGCTTACACGCAAGCCCAGGCCTTGAGGGTGTAACACGCTTGGTGATGGCCTTCCTCTGCTCACCCGTGGGCACCCAGGGGCAGAGAAGGACCCTGATGGGAAACCGCAGCCGGCTGTGCCCTCCGGAGAGGGACAATCCAGCCGATTTGCCATGAGCATGGACTTCTGGGGCGGGAGGCTGGGATCCTGGCTTGGTGTTGCACAGCGGAGTCCACAGCCAGAAAATAACGATGGGTTTTGCTACAAAGGCTTTCTGGGGGAATGCCAGGAGCTCCAGCTGCAGCACAGTGCTGCAGTCCACGGAAGGGAAACTGAGGCGCGGGGCAGGCATGCACGCTGACTTCTGCGGGGTAGGGCTGGAGAGGGAACAAGCAGATAGCGAGAGGCAAAAGCAGTGGTAGCAGGGAGCGAGGGAGCAGGGAGTGAGGAGGGGGAGAGGAAGAAGGAGAGGGAGAGGGAGAGAAGAGGGCTGGCAGGGAGGGAAGGCTGCGCCGGTCCCCGACGCGTGTTCCTCCTAATGGCTATTTCAGCCTTCAGCTGGCAGACGAAGGCCAGAGCCTGGTTAATGAGCCTCCCAGCTAAATTATTCAAGCAGACCCTCCGCAGCAAAACAAGAGCGGGTGATCACAAGGCCAGAGACAAGGGCCTGATCTCTCCTACATCTCCATCCTCCTCCTCCTCGCCGGCTCCTTAACCCCTTTCCTGCCCTCCGGGGCGACGCGGGGCAGCATCGCCCTTTGCGGGGGGGCAACGGAGGGGGTTCGGGAGTGTGTGTCGGGGCGTCGAAGGGGTGCGGGGGACTGGGGGACAGCCCTGGGGTCCCGGTGACCGCGCGGTGGCAGTGTGGGCTAGCGGCACCCTCCCGGCAGCCGGCGGAGGGGGCCGGGGGCTGCGAGCACCGCACGGCGGGAGGGACGCTGGGGATGGTACCCCGCCGCACGCTGGCTGCTTCTGCTCGGCTGTTCCCGCACGGCACCAGCAGCCAGCCGAGAAGCCGAGTAAGGGCGGTCGAGGCTTCGGCCAGCATCCCTGAAGCTCTGCGCGGCCCCTACCCGGCGAGGGGGCTCTGCCCTACCAGCACGGCCCCAGATGCTGCACTGCTACTGAGCTGCCATCAGTCCATCTCAGGACAATTTATCTCTGTTATCTCCAGCATTACGCTGGATCCGGCTCTTGGTGATCTGTGCTGGTTCCTCCACCCAGGAGGCTGGGGTGGGCTGATGCCTCCAGGTTGGCTTTGATGGGAGAAGGGGGGCTTCCCAAACTGCCTCCCGCTTCCATCCCCAGTCTGCAGCAGCCTTTGAACATGCCCCATTTTCACAACCTTGAATGCCTTGCAGATCCTGCTCTCTGCTCCTAGACTGGGGCCCCAAATGCAGCCCCTAGCTTCTGTGCCCACAGCATCCTCCGCCTTTCATCCTCTGGTGTCTTTCAGTAAGCCAGAGGTGGAAGGAGAGCATGGGAAAGGGGGATGAAATGACCCTTGTATGTCTGCCACCCCGGTGCCATGCAGCAACCTCAGCCTGCTGCAGCTGAAGAGGTGCTGCTGTAAGAAGCCTGTCTCTCCCCAGCCATCGCCCTCTCCTTCTGGGCAGCGACAAGCTGTCTCATGGGGACACTCCTGATACCTCCACCTCTCCAGAGAGCTGTCATTCCCAGACCCACAGGCATTTTGGGATGGGGTTGTCATGCAACTGCCCCACTGTCCACCTTGATGGGCAGAAAGTCCACCCCATGGGAGAGTGCAGGGCCAGTGTGATGTGCCACTTGGGGATGTGACCATGACACCATGCAGGTGACCGTGACTGTGACCACCAGGCACCATGAGGGAGAGGTCTGCAAGTCCCTTCTCAGCTGCTGCAATGCATCGAAAGGGCTGTCTTTGCCCACCCTCCCACGGTGCCTTCTCCAAGCTGGCGGCAGTATCCCCATCTTCCTATGGGAGACGGTGGCTTGCAACCCTGTTCCTCTCCCCTGCTCTCTCAGGAAAGGCGCTGGCCGGCACAGCTCATCCAACGACTCATCAAAGGCTCTTAAAGAGAGCAAATAAAATTGCAGGCTCCAATCGATCCGGCGCTCTGTAATGCTGTCTTTGGAGGTGGGCCAGCCTGTCGGCCAGTGGTGAGAGTAAGAAAGGCAAGGAGGAAAACAAAGCCATCAAGGGAGCATTAAAGGCTTTTTCTTCCCTGAGGCTTTGGGCAGTGCCTCTGGGTGCGGGGTGTCCCACTCCAACCTCCTCCATCCTCCCCCTGCTGATGTCCAGGTCTCAACCCCTGCCCGACACCGAAAACAGCCTGAGCAACATGTTGCCTCCTCATGGGCACTCCTCCACAGGCTCCTGCATGCAGCTTCCCTAATCCTGGCAAATATTTATTTCCCCATCGCCTCATGAAGCTGCTGAACTCTGTAAAGGCAGAGCTCCTTTCCTTTCACTGCAAACAGTGCCTGCCCCCTCTAATCTGTCTATTAACCTCTCGCATGGCAGGAAGCCACTTCTCCCACGTGCTCTGCTGATGTCCTCTCTGCAAACCCGGTGTGCTTAACGCCCGGCCATGGTGGCTTCCCAGCAACTTGGGCTCAGGGCAAGGAGACCAAAGGCTGCAGCAGAGGTGGGGCATCACACCTGGGCATGCCGCTCACAAGCTGTGCGATGCTCCAGCAAGATTTGGAGCTGCGACAGGCAGCAAAAGCTGGTTCCAGGGTCATTGTCTCTACAGACACTGCAGAAGACCATTGGCAGGGATGAGGTTGGCTTGCCCACCACACGGTGCTCCAGGCTTTGCATCCATTTGCCCACTGTGCCTCTGGCTTGTTGGAAACAGCTGTCACTTGACCAGCTCCAGAATTTCTCCTGGGCTGGGGAGAGCACAACAAGTGGTCCTCAGGGATGAAATTGCACTGGATGCATCAGCACAGACACAGATTTTTTGTCTTCCTCCCCATCTCAAAGCCCCATTGTCCTTGTACCCTGAGTCCCACTGTGCAGGGGAGAAGTGTGACCAATCCATTTTAGAAACCACTAAAAATGATCTACAATAGCTTTTCCTAGCCCTGCTAGGTCATGAGATAATGGAAATTAAAATTGTGGCATTTTTATATATAGAAAAGTTATTTCAGGTCATTTTTAGAGGTTTCTGAAATGGATCAGTTATAATTTTCCTCTCCTGCTGAGGGCTGAACATACTAAAGATGCCTTCCTCCACACGTGGAGGGATACAAAAAATAGTACCAATAAAAGTTCTAAGAAGCCTCTCCAACACTTCTGTAGGAGATATTTCTTCTGGTGCCCTCAGGGCACATTCACGTTCTCCACTGCTTGGTGATACTGATCCTACAGCGTGCTGGTGGTGTCATCTGTATAACTCATCGTCCCCGTTTCAGGCCAGGAAAGCCTCCGGGGTCCATGACAGCAGCATATGCTTGAGCTGGAGCTACAGCTGTGACACAGGCTGCCTGCGTGTGCGCAGGATCCCTGTGCTGCCCCATGCCGGGTGACAACCCCAGAACTGATGCTGTTCTGCCACCATACTCCTGCTGTTGGCATCCCTGCCTCTCCCCAGTGCCCACGGCAGGATTGCTGCCCAACCTCTTGCCTGTGCATGCCCTCCACATCCTCACCTGCTGACATTTTCCGCACCACAGCCATCACCTTGCAGGCAGTGGATATATGCCGATAAGTAAAAAGGCACGCAAGTGGCTGAAAGAAAAGCTGCAGAGGCTGGAGGGCACAACAGGTACCCACCTGCGCGTGAGATGCCAGCCCTGAGCACATGGGCACATGTGCACAAGAGCAGCACACCCCGCACATCTGCGCAGGCACCTACGCAGATGCTTTTGTTACGCACATGCTGGCTGCAAGCATGATGTATTATTTATCGAACACCGCTTTTCTAAAATTGTCCGTGTGCGGCAGGCTGGTGGGAAACAACAAAGAAAACAGCGATGAATAAATCATATTTCTACTGCCCGGCAGATCAGAGGAGCATCCGCCTGTCGTGCACCACCTGTGCGGGAGTGCAGCACGGCTGTGGCTGGGGATGGTCCCTTCCACCACCCACAGGTTGGGGTGCGGCTGTGTTTCATTGCTGGAGAAAGGGAGGGAGGTGCAGCTCCAGCTATGCTCTGCTATGCGTTGTCCTGGCTGTTCTTGGGTAAGGGTGAGGATGAGGACAGGTGCAGAGGAGAGCAGCGTGGTGGTACGGAGGCAGGCGATGCTCCCCTGCATTGTGCTTCTGCGCTCTGGGAACACCGTGTTCATAACCACCGCATCTTCAAACAGGACTAAGCAATGGGTTTTGGTTGTTGGGGTGGTTTTTTTGGTTGGTTTTTTGTTTTTTGTTTTTTGTTTTTTTTTTTTTAATAATTGCAGCAAATTCATGTGAGAGAGAATTAGAGAGGCCAGGGACACAGGACCTCAGGGCAAGATGGGCTCATCCCTCACTGACCTCCCGGGTGACCTGGGTGAAGTGATGGGGGACAGGGTTTAGGTCTCTCCCATTCAGTCTAAGCTATCCCAACCTTAGTAAGGGATATTTTCAGGGGGACATTCTTCCCCCTTGAAGCTAGGCACCGAAGACACACCTCTCTGGAGTGTAAACCATCCCAGCCGAACACCAGAGAAGCCCACATTCAGCCAGCGCCTAGCCCAGCCCTGACACATCCACACTGCAGCATCTCCCTGAGAGGTCCTGAAATAGGCCAGGGACACCTGTGGCTGTAACCAAAGCCCCTGCGGCCCTGCGGCCATCTAGGAACCAGTTCCCCAGTCTCAAAGAGCAAGAATTTATTCCCTAGAAGGTGCCGGAGAAAAAGGTGGACTCAGCAAAAGATAAATTTCTTAAAGGCCCTGTTTTACACTGATTAGGGCTCGTAAACCAAGCTATGGATTTTCTCATTTCCCTTGCAGAAAATTCAGTGTGTGCATCGAGAGGCAGCGCTGTAAATTTTTGGGCGAGGCATTACTCGCGGAGAAGAGAGAGCTCAGAGCCCCAGTTTCAGCCCAAATCTTGGTGCAGGCTCCTAGCACTAAAAGCTGCCTCGCAGCAGGACAGCGTGATAACAGGCTCACCAGAGTTTGCTTCATCCTGCACCACACGAGGCCATGCTATTCGCGGCACAGCAGAGGTGCTCTTCAAACCTGACAGCTCTCAAACCTTCAAAAAAAAATCAGCAAGCAAGCCTGGTTAAGCAGAGAGAGGAAAGAGCAAGAGGAGAGGCGCTCTGAGAACCGTGGCGTGGGGTGGCTGGCATTGCAGCCCTCTCCAGAGATGCTCCCCAAGGTGCGGGATGCTGCAGGAAGGTGATTTTGGCAGGTGAAGCTGTCGAGCATCCTGCAGGTGACCCCGTCCCCACGGGCCAGGATGCTGGGCTGGATGCCTTGGGGACCACCACGCAGCCGGTGCCTCCAGCCTTCTCTTGGGACCCCGCCACGGCAGAGAGTCCCTCCTAACCTCCCTGTCCTCCATCACAAACCAAAGAGCAGCTTTGCTCTGAAGCAGTATTAAATATTGAACAAAAGAAAGCAAATCTGTTATCTGGGATAATTGGGAGTAAATAAAACATTTAAACAAACCGAATGCAGCTGTTTCTACTTGGAGCCAGCACAACAGCAGGGAAGCCAGCTCAGCTACTCCACGTCCTCGTTACGGCAGCTGATTATTGTTTTGTGTATAACGGTAGCACCGCCAGCCCTCGAGCAAGGCCCGGGCCCGCGGTGCTCGGTGCGGCACGCTGGGGAGGGGTACACCAGCGAGGCAGGCTGTGGCGGCACGACGAGCGTGCCGGGCACGGGAAGCCCTTTGCAGCGCTGGGGTTTGCTCTCCAGCCCGGGGAGTTCACGGCGAGGCCGGCTTTCCTCCCCCAACACCTCTGCGAGGGGATTTGCATGTAACATAAACCATTTCAGAGCCAGGTCACTGGTTCGCACATAGCCCCGGGCAGTAATGACCAAACCTCGTTACCGGCTGCTCTGGGATTGAGTGTGCCGGGCCTTCGTCCAGCTCCCGGAGACCTGAAGAGCAGCCTGGGGTGAGGGACTGTGCAGCCACCAGGAGAAGGTGCCGGCAAACGACGCCCAAGGTGGCTCTGGGGATGGAGAGCATGTCCCCGCCCGCAGCTCGGGGCTGGAGCATCCTGGGGTGCCAGGCTGCAGCCCCCATGGGGAGACCAGGGGGCTGATGTGCTTTCCCAGTGCAGCCGTGGGGCTTTCCACCACGGGGATTTGGGGAGCAGAGTTTGACACCTCTGCAGCTCCCACCCAAATGCTGAACTCAACCCTTCCAAAATGGCTGGGAAGGATGTAGGGCATGAATTGCATGGAGTTTTCCAGTCCCTGACGAAATAGTTTCTGCTTCCAGGGGACCTCTCTTTTCAACACAGGGCTGGATGCACCATGGCAAAGCAATGCAGGAGGAAAATGCTTTCTGGCATCCACACGGGCCCCCCAGCACCTACTCCTCACCCCAAGGAGCTTGTGGCTGGTGCATGTGGGAGCACACCACAGCCCCGATCTCCAGAGAAGGAGCAGCTGCCTCCATCCATACCTCTTGATAACAGGCTTGATCAGAGCAGCCCAAAAACGCTCTGAAGTGTTGTTTTTCTGCCATGCCTGGTCTCAGCCCACATCAACTGTGAGCAATACGCAGCCCTGGAGCATTAATCTGTGTGGAGCCCTGGAAATCTCCTCCAGGAGCTCAGCTGGAAAAGCTGCCAGCCAGAGAGAGGGTACGTCCCTTCCCCAGCCTGGCTGTGCAGGGGGCATGTGAGGTGCCCCTGAGGGCTCCCTGGCAAGGTACTGGGGAGCCCAAGGGTCTGTGCTGTGGCAGCTCCCTGCCTCCATGCCTGCAGAGCTTGCAGAAGTGGACTCAGCATCCCCTTCTCCCTCTTTTCCTAGCTCCAGACACAAAGCCACTGTATGATCTACCCTGTGCAGTGCCCCTGCCCCCTCCATCACCTAATTTGAAGGCTGCAAGAAAGCAATTCATTCTCCTGGCCTCTCCAGATGGAGAAGACTGGGGAAATACCAGGTGCAATCAGACACAACTGGGACCATCATCAGCCATGCATCCCCAGCAAAGCTGTCCCACCAGAACTCCTGGAAATTGTATATTTATCCAGGAGGAGCCTCTGGAGGGAAGCTACAAGCAATTTGTCATGTACCAAGCAACAAGCTAGCCAAGAATATCACCAGCTATCACTCCCAGTAGGGGAGTGTGGGCTGCCTCTAACAGCCAGCGGCGCTCCAAAAATGCCTCTTCTCCCTTCACCCCTTTTGAGATGCAGCCTGGGTATGTCCCTTTCTCTGCTCTGCTCTTCCCCAGGCTGCTCTCTGCACTACCCCAGCCAGGCAGGCACCTGCTGGCAGAGGGGTTTCTTGCCCCACAGAGAATGGAGAGGAAGAAGTAAGAGATTTCTGACTTTCTGGAGGAGAGAAAGGGGTATTTCGGGGCTTTTCTTCTGCCTGGGCAGGTGGAGTAGCTGATAGGAGTGGTCAGTAACCAGACGTAGCCCCCATCCACTTTCCTCTCGCACCAGCACTGCCTTTTGCAGAAAAAGCTGATTTCCTTCGGTGTTTAAGGATAAACACCATCTCTGGCATTTTGCTAGAGGAAATGCTGTAGGCTGTGCTCCCATTCCCTGACAAGGCAGACCCCGTGGTGCCCTCCAGCCTACACCGCCTGCTTCACCTTGGATTCAGTCAAGACAAGGGACCTGAAAGCGGGGTTCTGTGTGCACGTACCCCCCGTGCACCAGGTGTCTGGACAGGCAGTGGAGCCATTTGCTCATCCTTGAGCCGACCCTGTATTTGGCCATTCTGATTGCATTCACATTTCCTCATGCAGACTCAGCACTCCTGGGCCACCGACCCACATCCTTGGGACTGCCCCTGTGCCCTGCACCACTGGTCTTCTGGTGAGATGCTACGCTGCCCCGCAGAGCTGATCTTCAGCCTGTCCCTGTCCCGCAGTCCCAGGGACCATGCAGCCCTTGGTGTGCGAGAGTCCCAGCCCCTGCAATGCTGGTGGCTTCGCCCAGCTTCATGTCACTGGCGCAATCATGCTGGGAAAACAACTGCAGCCACCCTGAGAAAACCGCTGGGATGGAGACAGAGGTCCCCCAAGGCATCCCAGTGTTGGCTGTAGAGAGCTGACACGGGACCAGAAGGAGCCTCATATGTCTTCCTTCCATGCTGTTCCCAACCCAAATCCATGTGAGCCCCTGCAGCAGCAGCCAGCCTCCTGGGCATGTCTAGTGAAGCCACCTGGCCCATCCCACATGTTCTTCTGCATAAAATACCCCAGTAAATCACAGAACCAGTCTATGGTGGAGATGGGGCCAAGATGGACACCCCAGGGAGTGGCTGTGGTTGGTGAGGCTGTTCAGGCTGCTCAAGGATGCTGCTAGCCCGTTAATGACATGCATCAGGGAAGATGCTTAATTTGCCCCAGCAAATGAGGTCTCCACACCAGTCCTTAGCTACCCACTCTGGCTTTGAGAAAAAACCAGTCAGGCATGTCACTAACATCAGGAGGGTCCCCAGCTTAAGCCTAAATCCTCCCCTGTGCTGCTGGTACCATGGGATGGAGACAGAAAGGAGGAAGGAACCCAACTTCAGAGCATCAGTCTCTGCTGCTCACCCAAAGAACACCTTTCAGAGACACAAAACTTAGAGGAGTGTAGCATTTCTGGATGGGGTGGGCTGAGATACCAGCTCAGCTAAAACCACTGCTCTCTTTACAAATGCCTTCTTTTTATTCTCAGGCCTCAATTGGGCCCTGGCCTCATTTTTATCTTGTGGCAATGAGATCCTTGGAATGATGTAAGTCACCTAACCCCAGACTTCACTGCATTTAGAAGTAATAGCTGCATCCTGAAGTCAGACGACTTCAAGGGAGGTCCAATTATTCAGCCCATCTGTAAAGTAACAGAGCTAAAAAAAGGCTCTTTGCATTATGAAAATGATGCTCATCTTCCTCAAATCCTGGCTCGATGCTTAAATCCCTACAAGTGGCAGCAAGCAAATCCCACAGGATGTTCCTGCTGCGCGCGGCCAGTGCACCTTGAACAGCTCGAGATGCCCCTTCCCACTCACGTGAGAGCCTGCAAATTGCAAAACGAAGTGTGAAGCACAAGCCGACTCAATTACTCACAGTGACTGTTTTCACCCATTCTAATCATCACCTGCAAAATGTTTGCAAGGTTGTTTCCATTTTCTTCCCTCCTCACTTCACCCAGCTTCTCTCTGCAGTGAGCACCTCACTAAATTTCCTTAATCTCCCCTTTAGGTCATACACTATCTTCTAATCCGTTAATCAATTTTCCTCTGGACTCCCTGTAATTTATCCACAGCCTTTTAATAATGAAACCCCCAGAAGCAAACGCACTTTTCCTGACTTCATCTGCACCAGATCAGTGGCGAGAGCGGCATCGTTGCCAGCCCTGCCCTGGCAGCAGTAACTTGGATGCTCAGCACAGCCTGTCCCTCCTCATGGAGGACATCGGCTTCTCACGCATCCTCTGATTTGCTTCCAACAGAGAAGAAGTAACAAGCAGCTATTGTTATAAAAAATATAGTTATAAATACTTTAATTATCTCCTGAGGGCTGGCAGGAACCCCCAGCACAGAGCTCCCCCAGGGCAGGCAACCCTCCTGCAAACACCAAGCACCAGAGCCGGGGACTGAACTGTCACTGGGAGGTGCTCAAATCTTTTTTGGGCAGGGCAAGGGGGGCAGGATGCCAGGACGGGCACGGGGCACAGGTGATTGGGGTACGGCTGCATTTTCTGGGGAGGCACTGCCCAGCGCAGCAGGAGACCCTCAAGAGACCTGGGGCAGAGGTGAGAGGAGGGCACAGTGCCCAGATGTGCCTCTGATGGGTTGGGAGTGATTCCTGAACTGGGTTGTGGTCTCTGCAAGAGGCTCAGCATGGGATCAAGGAGTTTGGCAGGGAAACCCAGGGCTGCTCTTTCTTCCCCTGCCTTTCTCACCCCTCCAAGGTCAAACAGTCCCAGACTTTCAATAAACTGTCGTGGGGGCTCCAGGGGATTGCAGGAGGTATTTGATAGGATTTCAGCAGACCTAAAGTGTGACTTCACAGGGCCGGGGGG
>Ga0065711_1031930_pt1 | contig 28395 bp, 13 predicted proteins | sample Hoacrofraction12_FD_59098 | JGI IMG/M metagenome (GOLD analysis project Ga0065711, IMG submission 59098) | Hoatzin crop microbial communities from Cojedes, Venezuela - Epithelial fraction 12 v2 (version 2) | ecosystem: Host-associated > Birds > Digestive system > Esophagus > Crop | place... | reverse complement strand
GGGGGGCTGGGGCGTCGCAGCCCGGTGATGCCCACCCGCGTCCGAGGCGCGGCGGGCAGCCCCGGCGTGGGGCGGTGGGGCTGGCCCCGTGCCCCCGGCCGGCCTTTCCTTCCCCCCGCTGAAGTCAGGGACCAGGCGGTGGGCGATGCTGCCAGCTCCCAGTCTGTGGCTTGTGCTGTCCGCGGATCAGCCTGCTTTTTTCACGCCCCATGCAGGCCTTGGCTTCATTAATGCTTTTATTCCCGCATCCTTCTTTTTCTCTTGGGTGAAAATAACGATGATGCCGGTGGATTTATTAGAGTCACAAGAATTACTACGATCCCGTAGCCTAACCTCTTTCCTATTATAAAGCACAGACCATTCCCCAGTGAGTCCAAGGTCCGGCCCACCACCCTCTTCAAATAGTCTTGATTAAATGAGTTCCAAGGTTGGGGAATTGGCTGCGTTCCTGGACAAGTGGCTCCAATTGTTAATCCCATTGTTAAAAGGTTTCATCTTTTTTCCACTTTGAACTTTTCTGACTTTGTCTTCTAGCTACTGGATCTTGTAACGTCTTTGTCAGATTAAATAGCTATCTAGTTTCAGATCGTCTCTGTCAGCTCAAGTATTTAAGGGTGGTAATTAAATAGCCACTTAACATTGTCTCCGATGAGATAAATAGGCTGGGCTCCTTTGGTCTCTCCCTGGAATACAGATGCTCCCCAGGAGGAAGGGCTCGGCCGCTCTTCCTCCACCGAGCCCGCCCTGATGTCCTCGCTGGGGCCGCACCGGGAGTTCTGGGCAGGCCCTCGTTAATGTCGCGCGCGGAGATGATAACCTCGTGCGCAGTATTGCCCTGTCCGTTCACCCGACGGGATGAACTTTTCCTTCCCATGACCCTAACGGTGGGAACTTAGGCTCTGTCAGTCCGTGCCTCTCTTTGCGAGCCGGGGTTTTCTCGGAAGCTGTCGGTCTTTCCTGTAAGGGGCACTTGAGTTAAGTCTTCCTACATGCATAACTTTGGATCTGCCTATATTAAATGGACTTTTTCCCCCCTCGTGTCACTTCACGGGAGTCTGCAGCTAGGGAGTGACGACAGAGCTCTGGTGTTTCTCCCTCTAGAAGTCAGCTGAGTTTTTTCCTGGGACCTCCATGCTAAAAACGTCGTTCTTCTTGGTAGCGTTTGCTCCAGATGACCTTAAAGTTATTTCAAGTTTACTGGGGGAGAAGTTGTGCTGAGTAATACACAAACTGCAAACTGAAAGTGCCCATTACAGTGAATCGGTTTCGTAACTGCTCTCGTTCTGCTGTGCCTCCAAGAGTTGGTGAGAGAGAGAGGGTTTGCTTTCCTGCCTCACAGAACTGCAAATCCCACTGCTGGGGAAGATGTCAGGGCTGATACATATATTGTCATTATGTTGCAAGTGGTTAACTTGAGTTTTGTGAGTTTCACGTACTCAGAAGTGTGCTTGAGCCTGGATTTGTATCTCTCTTCAGAAAGCAGAGTGTCTGAGAGTGTGGGCCAGAGATGGGTGTTTTTGGCAGGATATTTTCAAGTTTTCCACTAGCACGTAGCAGCTCAAAAGGGGGCTGAAAAGATGGATGGAGTAGTCTGAGGGCACCTGCTGTGGGAGATGGCACAAAGTAATAAAGGTCTTTGAAGTGGCCTTTTTTTGTGTGTGTTTGGAGGGGTGCAGGGGGCTGTTGTTTGTAACTACCTCGATTTACCCTGTCTAAGAGCTTAATGCACACTGAGGGAGGGTGGGGTAAGAAAGGTCCAAAAATTAAAGACCTTGCCTGTACTTGTGGACCATCCCAAGAAATAAGTGAGGTGGATGATCCTTGTGAGTCAGGTTTGTTTGCATGAATGAAGACAGCACATTTCAGCCTTTAGAATGACCTAACTGTCATCAAAGTGTCAAAATTAAGAAAAAGTATGTTCTGATCATGTAAGGACTTCAGTGTCGGGACAGTGAGCTTTTTGGAAATTTTTTGGTTTTCTCTTGAAGTCCCTGAGAATATGTCTATAGAAAAGATTGCATTAAGTACAAACAGTGATGGATGAATGAAGTAGCTCTCAAAAGCTCTTAAAAGGTCTGAAAATCATTACTGAGCTCAGATATCACATCTGACTGAACAGAGTGACCCTATGAGTTCTAGAATTGGGGTGAATTTTCTACAGGCTGGTGTCAGCAGTTTAGGAATTGTTTATTACGCATATAATTATATATCCCTCCCAATACGAAATTTTGAAGTTTTGTTACCTGGGAGGTAGCTTTCCCCATCCATTCAAACTTCACTTCTCTCCTCCAAGCTGGGCTAATTTCTCTGATTTTATTTCAACATATGCTTTACCTTCTCAAGGTTGCATCTTCTCTTCAACTCCTTTTGCTGTCAGAAGAGCATGCGTATCTTTCCATAGGGTGGCTGGTCCCAAAACTTACCCGTACTTGAATCACGATGCCCATCCTGGGTCAGCTCAGCATGAAGTACAGTGGCTGTTAATTAATCCTACAAGGCCAGGACAGGCAGATAGTAGTGGTTTTACAAGTCTCAAACTTACAGTGTCAGGTGAAGACTGTCCAACAAGTGCTAGGTTAGAGTTAGGTGGATTTCAATAGCAAAATGTTGGCAGTAGTAAAATTTGTGAGATTTGGGTCCTACAACTGCTACTGGCACCTTTATTTTTAGCAAAGTAAACCCCCTCCATCAGATGCAGTTAAAGCTAAGGAGAACCTGACTATATTAAGAACAACATCCTGCCTCCAATTTGTTTGTGAAACCGTCACTGACGTAGGAGTAAAAGCAAGCTGCTCGTAATCTTACAGCTACAGGCAGAGCAAAACTTTGCAACTTGCATGACTGCGCTTCTAGCAGCGCACCATTTCTGGAGTTATAACCGCCACGGTAAAGGCAGAGGTGGGACACAGGCTGAATCTGTTGCCTTTGTGGATTTAAGAGCAATCCTGGATTAAGAGCTGATAATATCTAATGGCATGTAATGACTTCGTAGCTGATAAAACTTGCATACCTGCTCTACAGGGTTATGAACTGGTTGCACCTGTGCAAAATTCTTTAAAATTAGTTGTGTTGTTACTAGCAGTACTTTGCTATTATTATGGAAGATTAGAAATGTAACAAAAGTCACCGAGGGTTGTTGGTGTGTTAACCTTGGATAAAAATTGGGTGCCCTAACTGCAAGCCTCGGTGCTATGTGACAAGATGGCTAAACTGATCCCGTGTTTGGTCTTATACATTGGATCCTTTTGGTAAACATCACCTTCTTAAGAGTCAGAACAAAACAATGATCGATAATATTTACTGGGGGAAAAGAAGTTCTGGCTGTGTTCTGAATGAAATTAAATTGCCTTCCAGCAGGAAAAGATTTTTAACAGTGCATCTGAGCATGGCTTACTCTTGCAAAAATAGTAAAATTAGAAAAGGGCTACATATATCTCTTTTATTATATATGTGGACTTTGAGCTCAGTAACAGTTCTATAGAAACAAAAGCTTGTACCGATTAAAAATTAAATCACAGATGATCAGTTACTTGTTAAAGTTGAGTGATTTGTTTCTTGGACTCCATGGCTCAGAGTTTGCATTTGTAAATTGGCCGCAGATCCGTGAGGGAGAGGTGTCAGCATGCTGCTGAGCAAACATGGAAAAAACACAACACCAACACTTGCAGCTCCATGCAGTGTGTGGAGGAGAGGCAAAGGGAAACCTGGAAACCAAAGGAGCAATGACTAGGAGCCAGCGTAATATCATTTTGCCACAGTTTGTCCTCTGTCAGCAGTGGACACGTGTACTTGGGCAAAATAATTAACTGGAGGGAAGAATGCCAACAATCACAAATATTGCAATGAATTGCTGTAAAGCTTCTATCAGGGTGCTACAGGCACGTTCACAGAGGACGAACTGAACTCTTATTTTTCCCTCATCTCTAACTCCATGATCCTGTGTTACAAAACCTAGTGGTAGGTAAGGAAGCTGTTACCGCAGCCAGTATCAACCAGACATCCAGGGAGATCTGTTTTTTTTTTTTTTAATGATCCAGGAACAAGAGTCTGTATCTATTATATCCGTGGTTGTCATTGTTAGCAACACCCGTTACTTTTACTGTTCATTTTACTATATTTCTTATGCATGTAAAATGTGGTAATAACAGTTGAGTTTGCTCACTTCCTCTCCTGCTTTCCTCCCTCTGAAAGTAGTTCTCATAGAAGGACAAGGAGTTAATTGAGGGGGACACAAATGGAGAGCCCGGTGGTTTGTTAAACTGTTAGTGTTTACATACTATTAGTATCCGTATCTAACATAGTGGAGACCAGTTCTGAGCTGAGACTGAAAGCTTGTGTCACTCGGCAGATGATGACAATTCATTTTCCAAGCTAAGTTATAGCTTTGGAAATGAAAATAGTCTGCTGAGAGAGTGGAGAAGTTTTTTAGACTAGGATCATAAGAAGAGAGTATTGTGAGGTGACACATTTCTCGTCTCCCTCTCGGGCAACCCTCGCTTCTAAGGAAACCAACTCGAGTATGATAAAACAGATATGAAGCACATTGCTAGATGGGAACCTCACTGCGGTCTGGTGAACTTCTGATGGGGGAAGCAGCAGCATTGCCAAGTTTAAAATTGTTCGTATTGTCTATGCATTGATCTAGTTACATAGTAATAATGTGCACAATCTCATTTGTGTGCATATACATCACTGCACACGCACAAAGCGGGGGAAGAGCAGTGTTTTCTGAAGGGTTGGTAGTCTAGAAAAGTCTGTCAAGAACCAACAAAGCTACCTCAGTAGTTCAGGCAACCAGTGTACGAAAGGTTGCTTGAAAAGAGCCTGAAATCGGAAGTATTCATATTGTCTGAAAAAACAATATGAGTATCACAGGCAGAAAGTAGTGACCAAACTGGAAATGCAGATCTTGTTGTTTGCCCTTTTTTCTGACCTTTCTTTCTGCTAAATGGACCAGGTGTTTCTAAGATCTTGAAAAGTAATCAATGTTTGCTTGAATTCTCTCTATGACACCTGTATCTTGAGATGCTGCTGTAGCTCAGTGATGGTAATTAATAGTCAGCTCTTCACAATCATCATGCAATTATCACCAGCTGGTGTTTCACCCCGAAGAACAGGATGGCTTTCTACATGCAGATGTGGGTTTCTTTTCGTTTGGAGAAAGCTGGACAAATATTGATTACTGTGATGGGGATCCCAGATTGCATTCTAGTGCTGCAAATCTCTTTCCCAGTGGCACTAATATGCAAATAAAAAAAAAGCTCAGTTTTTAAGAGAAAAAAAAAAGGCAAAATGAAACAAGGTGCTGGGCAGTTATTTCTGCTGCATTTCATGCAAAAAGACAACAAATTCGAACAGAGGACATGAATACTATGCTACATTATGACTAATCTTAAAAATGTATACCATAAAAAGCAGTGGCTTCTTTCAAATGATGGCAGTGAAGTCAACGAAGATCTAATTCAGAATTTATTCCTGTGGCTCCAGGCCCCCTTTTTTTACATGCAAGACTGGACCTGCTGCTCCATGGAAAAATCACTAGAAGTCTGAGAAAATTAGTCAAGGTTTTATCATGGAAACATCGAGAATTTCCAACACAGGATAAGAAAGTATCTAACGTTAGCTTAAATTTGCATAAACAGGAGTAAACTCTTTAACATTTATGTGCAAAACTAATAAAAATAGTTACGTGGTTGGGCATAAATTTCAGATGGATGGATTTTTCCTTTTCTGGATGGAACAGAAAAGGAAAAGAACAGTAGAGTGGTTACTGACCTGATTTTACATGGTTTTGGGAAGAGAGGAGTGTCTCTGTTGGTAGAGGGTAGAGCTGGAGCGTGGTTTCTCTGGTACCAGGGCATCATGGCATCTCTCAGGATAGGGGTGAGCAGAGTCCTTCAACTTAAAGCCAGACGGACTGCAAGTGATTTTCTACTCTTAGGCAGTCATTTTGTTTTAATAAAGAAACTGTAAAAACTGTAAAACACGTTGAAGTCCAAGGACTGGTGCTTTGCCTCCGGTGGGTGGCCAGTGGGATCTTAGTCCAAAAAGCAGTGTGGCTGCCAAGTGCTCAGGGAACAGACACTCCCCTTCCATAGGGCCCCAGGGCTCGGACCATGGAGTATTTCCAAAAGCAGTGCTGAACAGCAGAGTAAATCTGGAAAGTCAAGTAATAGACCAGATAGGAAAGATGTGGAGAGGGCACTGTTGCGTTTTAGCAAGTCCCCATTTTCTTAGACTACTGGAGCTACAATTCAGAGCAGCTTTTAGGATGTCCTTTGGGCACTGAGGAATGAACTTGGCATCACCAGGTCCCAACTTCAGAAAGCAGAGGTGTAAAAGGCTTATAAACCTTCCCAGCTCAGCTCTTCTGGAAGCAGTCTGACTGCTGGGGAGTTAGCTAGCCCTTAGGCTCGAAATGCTGAAGGATAATCAGCCCTTAGTATTTAACGAACTTAAGGGTCACTATCATTAAAGTCACTGTCCTTCCTCTGAAGCATCGTGTTTTAGTTTCACAAAAAGCTCCACACAGTTGAAAGACTTAGCTTTAGAGATGTGTCATTAGGAAAATGATAAAATATAAGAAGTTTGCTGGGGGCTGTAGGAAGGGATAGAATTGATGTGATAAAATATTTGTCAGGAAGATGATACTCTGAGAAGAGCTGTATGGAAACAAGATGACAGAATTATTCCACCCCGAAAGGCTGGTATATCACAGCAAGTGCTGAACATTTTAGAACACTGCAGCACACCACGGCATCTCCATGTTTATTAAAAGAAAATGTTAATCTTCCCCTGGAGGTTAATAATTAGGGAGTGTCTGTTAAAAGCCAGTAAACAGGCTATGAAGGTCTGTGTAAGTTTGAGAACCCAGATTTCTGCTCAAGCTAAGCAGTAGCCTTACAAGATCCCTGTTTCAGTACTCTGAAAAATAACGTACCAGTTTCCATCCAGTCTGTGGGAACAGGCATCCCAACTACAAATGCAGCTGTGGTAACATTTGACAGTTCTCATTTGCAGCACCAAAGGCATTTTCACAGAAAGGGTAGGTGATATTTCAAAGGGTCACCCCAGTCCATGGTACAGCAGAGTAAAGTGACCAGACTTTCGGACCCTTGCCTGCTCTCTGGTCCTTCAAATAAACCTGTTCATGCCATAAGCATGAGCACTGTTTATTGCAAACGTGCTTTCACCTACCTCAGCCAAGGGATGAATAGACTTCGAAGACCTGAACCTGTATGTGGTGACTTCAGGTCAAGACTGTGCAGCATTTGTGCTGTTTATCTCATGCCTGAGAACACAGGGTTCATGGGGCTGAATCCAGCCAGTAGTTTTGGCCATGTGTTAATGAGGCTACAAATGCATGAGGATGCACTGCAAACTATGACTGAGGAATAGAAGCTGTTCATTCATTTCCTGAGAAGTCAAGCAAGCTCCGTCAGGAGGTGCAGAGGAAAGTTTTAACAAATGGGTATTACAGAAGGATTAACTTTGTTAATGTAGCTGCTTGTGCTTTTTGCAGTTAGGAATTAATCGGGTCTTTACTCATTGTTTAAGTCTCAGTTAGCTTGATGCCTAAGAATTGTAAGGGACAAGCAGTTTTCTCCTGCATATAGCAGGCATAGAAACTAACAGAGAGCTGGTCTTCCTTTCGGTGAGGAGAGTGGTCTTTACCTCCTGTCTGGGTTCAGTGTACACCTCAGCTTAAAGAGAACGATTCATACCTGAAGTCATGGGGCCACTTTACACCATCCACGGTGCAATAACAGCAGATAATATCCTATCATAAGGCCTGGAGCCTTCCCTCAGAAATACTTTTGTATTAAATGGTCTACTTTGAGAGTTGCTTCCAGCAGGACCATGCTTGGGCATTATCACAGAAACATGTGTGGTTGATATTGGGAAATAGCAGAACAGTATTTATCCAGTTCAGAAGATGCTCTTAATATGTAGGGCCTCAGGGGAATATTGCTTGGAAAATGTACTTTCATAATAAAATGACCTATTTTAGAATTACAATTTCCCATGCTACAGGAGGCAGGAAGGTGACAGGAGACTTGCCAAAGAGATGGATGCTTATTCTCTAACAAGAAGATGAGTGGACAGAATGTATTAATAAGATAGCACATGGGTTTTTTTCAGCTAGGTTCCTGCATGCAGGCTGTTTGCATGCGTCTGCTATATCCAAATCAACATGCCTGCAGGAATGTGAACAGACGTTCCTATCAGCCGTCAGCCCAAACATGCAGATGACAAGGAGGGAGCCCACACAATGTTTGAGCTGTTCCTCAAAAAGCCTTAGGAGGAGAAAATTAAGTATAAGTAGGACAAAGCTAATAATAGTTTTGTTAAGTATCTACCAAGAAAGGAAACTTCGATTACATTACTCTTCTAATACTATGAACCCAAGCAGTGAGCTGTGTAACAAGTGTTATTTGCTGTTACTCATCAGTTCCATCTGTATGGGTGCTCCAAGACAACCCATGTGTTGTTGCTTCTCCAGTAGCAGAGCCTCCCTGCTAGTGACTAATGAATCCCACCTACTCAGCCTCAGTTTGTCTCATATATTCTCTATTGAAACCTTTCTTCTTTTTCAATTTGATTTGTAATCTAACTTCAGCAATCAAATTAGTCTTTAACAACCACATGAGTTCAACTAGTTGGCAATCAAAGCCACACCTGTTACTGTAAAATCACGTCAGAGTCAGTAGCTAACATGCTGCTCAGAGAAAAAAATTAATTAGTTGGGTGAAATTTGACCCCGCAGTCAAAGGCTGTGATTCCTTTGATGCGAACCCCATTAATGGAGCGGCTGTAGTTTATATGAGCTGTAAATTTGGCCTTTTACTAGAGGTATCTAACCAGAGATACTAAATTGATATGAAATTATTCCAAAGACCATAGCTGCCATTCTGACCTGAAGCCAAACAACATCATCCTTTCAGTCATCCTGTCTTAAGCAGCTGATTCAGAATGAATTTAGGGCAGATGAGGTAGAAATGAACAGTCAGATTATTTAGCCGTGGTACTTCATCCAGGCAGTAGCATGCCCTTTGAAATCCTTGCCCTCTACAGTCTTTAGTGATGGTCCTGAAATACTCCTGGCTTGTACAGAGCAACATTGCCAGCCTAAACAGTGGATAATGATGATAATGAACTCACAAGAGTTAAAAGTTTGATTGTACCAGGGCTTCTGCAAATCCAGAACTCATCTCCAATGTGCTTTTCATGGAGTCAGTGCACTGTGCAGAAGGTTTCAACCCCAAAGTTTTCTGTGCAATGGTTTGTTGCAATAGCTTCCTATCACTGAATTTAGGAAAGACCAGAGTGGTAGAAAATTTCCAGAGAGAAAGACACTGAATAGGTCTTGTCGTGACCTTCTCAGTTCTGTGTCTGGTTGCAGAGGGGAGTTTTCTGATCACTTTTTTTTCAGTTTTCCTGATGCTTCTTTGAACCTGTTTCTGAGTGGTTAATGATTCAACTTCTCTTCGTATCTTGAATAGAAACAGGAGTGTAAAAGTACCTGTTCTCTAGCAGACCATATGTTGTCTCTTGCTAAGCTTTTGTACAGTGGAGTTAAAGACACAGGTAAATGTGTTTTGGGGTGTCCCCATTAGCTTAGTTTTGGAGAGTGTTTTGAAGAAGAAATGTGCATGAAAATATGTATTACCCCTTGAATTAATGCGGTATTCTTCCACCTCTCCTTCCGCCTCTTGAAGGCTGACTTTGTGTGTTGTGCGTGAAATTTCATCCATGGGCTCTTGAACTGAGCTCAGTGACCAGAATTTAACTGGGATAAATCTCCTGTAGTCACTTAGTCTTGATTTTAAATCCTTCACTGCTGACACTTGAAATGGTTAATCAGTCATATACACTTCATGACTAATTCTGCCTTTCTTGTGAGAGGGTTTCCTGTTTGTGACTGAAGAGAGGGCAGTCTTTGGGAAAATGGGCTTTGCCCTTCTGCACATATGCATTTTTGAATTGTCTATCTGTTTTCCTTTTTATGTTTGCTATGTCCCTATACACAGAAAAATACTTTCTGTATAGTCAGAGAGCAGCTTTTTGAATAGTGTTCGCTGTTAGTCACCAAATGAAAGAAAGAGACCTAACTGATTACAAAAAAAATCAGGAAATGGGAAAAACTACCCATCAGAGGCTTAGAAAGACAGAGCAATGCTTAGACGTTCAAGCTGAGCATGCAACATGAGATAGCAAGAGGTACAGACATGGTCACCATCACAAATATTTAAGCAGTGTTAAAACTGTCTTTCAAAAGGATGCTATACCATGACGCAAAACATTATTTCAAAGCGTCCTTTTCTTGTGAACAGCTTTCTAGCCTTGAGCTATACAAAGCTGTGAAATGGTCTGGCAAGGAGCACAGAGTAAGAGACAGATGGCGAATCAGTGCTGGAAGAGCATTCAAGCCTAGATCCAGAAGGCAGAGGGCCAAAAAATTTCTGTATCCCGTGGACCAACCAACTTACTTTCTCCTACACATACTCTTTTTTCTGAAAGAGCAGCTCTTCTCTTCGCCTCTTACCTCCCTCCACCTTTTTAGCGGGCCAGAATTCACTCGGTAGTTGTAGAGATGTCAGCCTCATAAGTGGAATAAAGCCGTTGAGTCCACAGGGGAGACGGCTGGTGTTCCTGGGATCAGCATTTAGCCTCATTCTCCGGTTTTGTGGGAGAAACGCAGGACCAAGGGACACTACCCTTGAAATTCAATGGCTGAGCAACTCGATCTAGCTGCTGCTCAGAGAGAAGACCAGGGGGCTAAAGAATTTCCAGGGGTTGTGGCTTTTTCCTTAAAGGGCAAAGCCACCACATACTAGGGGAGAAGAGCACATTTTCTGTCCTGGGAAAGGAAAAGGGTGAGAGTTTTTAAGTGGTGATGGGGGATTTTCCAGCCCATCTGCAGTGCTAACCAAACATCTGTCTCTCTCAAACCACCTCCCGTGGCAGTCTGCATTTGCAAAAATGTTTTTCTCCTGTTGGCTTGGAGTAGAACAAACCCAACAGTTTTGCTGTGGCTGCCCATGCCTGTGGTTTAGAGTTGTTAATAAACAGATGAGGGAGCAGAATGAACAGAGCTGAGGTAGTGAGGATCAAGCTGGAGTAATTCCCTGGACTGCTGACCAGCAGCTGAGCAGGGATGGAGGGGAAGGTGCAGGCTCCTCACCTTCGTGACAGCCAAGTTTCTTGGAGCAGGGTCTAAGTTTTTGATAATATGGTTTTACAAGGAATTCCTGAGAAATTGCTCTTAGTTTCCTCGCTCTGTAGCCTGGACTTGATCTTCTGACCCCATCTGCCTCTCTGTCCACACACCTCTATTCATTCCTGGTCTGCTCTGAGTCCCCTTGCTCAAGCACGCAGGCTACAGGTTTATAGGAAGGATCATTCAGAACAAGTTGCCAGCCTTGCTCTCTGCAAAAGAAGCAGCTCACCTGTAAGAAGAAAAAAAAGATAATCAGGTCACTTGCTCAGTATCTCATTGCCTGCTGCCCTGTTCACACTGGATGTCCTTCTCTTTGTTGTCAAGTGTTCATACCCTGTCCGATCCTATGCCCTGCCCGAGCTTTCTGAAGAGCAAGAGCATTAACAGAGCCTTTTCCAAAAGTGCTTACCTCCCTGTATGAACACTTACAGATCTGCAGTGGTTGCAAGTACTTTTCTTGGGTGGATGGCCTTCCTAGGTCAGTAACATCCTTTGCTGTTCAGCCCTAAGGTGATGCTTTTGGGGTTTTGTGGGGTTTGGGTTTTTTTCTTCACAAATGCTGGCAGCAGCATATTCTGTACACTTGTTTGGTTTTCTAGCTTGTGCTCTGAGGTACCAATCTGCCTCACCTCTTTAGATTCAGGACTTGCTGTATGGCAGTAATCCAGCAAGGGCAGGCAACTCTTTGAATGTTTTTTGGTAATGTTTCGGAGGTGCATCTCTAAAGCCAGATTCGTACTCTCATGATTGCAGACAGGTTTTAGTAGTAGATGATGAAATGCGGGAGAAAGGTGTCTGTAGTTAGATCACTGGCATTAGACACTGACTGTTGCATAGTTTTCTCTGTGTTCTTCAGCTGTGTTGGCTTCTAAAGAAGAGGCAGAAAAAGCACTGGTTTCAACCTCTGCTCTGTATCTTGCCTGCTTAAGCTATGAAGGTTTAGTATCTCTATGCTTGTGTGTAGCATCCAGCGAAATGGCAGACTATGTTAGGGCCTTCTGATGTTTCTTGGATAAGAACAGGAACAAAAAAAAATTGTACTTTCAAAATTATTGAGCAACTTTTGACTCCCGCTGACTTTACTGGTATTTCTGATTATTCAGCACTTTTGAGAATCAGACTTCTTTGACTTCAGTGCCTAACTTAAATCACCCAGATTAGGCTAGATGACTATCTTTATGTTAGCAAATATCAAATATTATGCATATATGTACATCTGTCTGCAATCACATATGTATGCATAGTTTGTGGTAATACAAATCATATCCATAAGTAGGACATCAATGAAAATAAGTTGTGTTAGGAAGCCTGCCGTGCATCCACAGCTGTCAGATGACTGGTTGAAGTATCTAGTGTTATCTTCAAGAAGGTTCTGTGTGGAAATAAATCATCTTGTCTGGATTTTCGTACTGTCTCTATGGTTGCCATGTGTTTTCTCGCTCCTTCAAGTGTACCTCTGTGCACAAGGCATCTATGTTCAATGCGAGTCCAGTAATTAAGCCCTAAGCTGTGAGTGATCCTTTTTCATGCCCTGCCAGCTTCCACTGCAGCTGACTTAGAAACAAGGACAAAGCTATGGCGCAGCCCCGCTCGCTCACAGCTGTGCTCTGGCAAGGTGCAGCCTGACCTCAGCTCACTTCTAAGATTTGCAGGTTAAATATTCTGGTGGCTTGAGCAAGGGCAGCTAAAACTGCTCCGAAGAGGAGGAAAAAGGAGCGCAGCCTAATGCGAGGAGCTGGGCTTTAGGTGATAAACTCAGTAATTGCTTGGGGCTGCTTCATCTTTTTTTTTTTTTTTTTTGGAATGCCTATATTCATGTTTTGCCCTTGTGCCATGAAGCAACTGTGTGTAGCTTGAGAAGTTTGTAGTGTCACCATACATGATGGTGAGCTTGGGGGGATAGCGGCCACTGTGGGTGCAGGTCATGCTGCCCATTGGGCTGTCTGGTTTGGGCTTGGCCAGGTGGTCGAGGCAGCCAGCTTCAGTAAATCTCAGACTTTGTTAATCCCAGATATGATATATCTTGTTTGAGCCATCATTTTAATTAATGCTAATTATACTCATAAACAAATTTGGCAGTCATCCTGAGGGAGGATAATTCAAGTTAATGTCTTTTAGCAATGCCTCCCCCACGCTGTGTGTTGCTTTAGTCACCTGATAAATTGAAATGTAAATGTGCTTGCCTTAAATGCAGAAGAAATGAAGAGCAGAGGTATGCCCAGCATTAGGCTCAGTGTAAACCTTGAACTCCAGCTCTGGAAGATTGCAGCCCACGACAGGAGTGGGGATGTCGCGTTAGCTGGTGTACGCCATCATGGCCTTGCGGAGGTACGGGTTATGGACCATACATCTCGTGTGGATAAGGCAGAGGTCCAGAGTCTGGGTACAGCTGTGCCATATCACAACAGGCAAAGCTTTGGCTTATGACAACTCCAGTAACTGATTCCCAATATGATTATTAGCTTTGAAAGGGTTTGCAGAATAAGACATGCTGGGTGTCTGTTTCCAGCATGTTTTATTCAACTGGTTTCCAGATTTTGCATTACTGTCTCTTAAATATTTGGTGTCTTGAGGAAGTATTTCTGGTTTTAGCTTGGTTCTGACACAGATGGGGCTTCCAAGTCTCAGACACTAGATAAGGATTTGTCTTAGGAGCATGGTGATTTTTAAGGATTCAGAAACAGAGAATGTAATTATTCTTAAACTTGTGAAAATCTACATTTAAAACATAGTCTAAAGGGCTGCAGACAGTTGGGTACCTTAGTCCCCCTTGTTGGGGCTGGAAGGACAGAAGCACATTGAATCTTAAGGATAAAAATACTTGTTTTGAATAAGCCATTGTTAGGAGACAATTCTAATAGAAGAGAGGATGGTTCCTGTGATTGTTAGCGTGAGAGATATTTACACCCCTGGGCTGCCTGCAAGGGCAATTCTGAAAAGGTATTAGCATCAGACACCTGTGGGATAGACTGCAAATAAGGAGTTGTTCCTAAAATACGCCCTTGTACAGCACAGCTGTTGGTGTTTTTCTTTGCTGCAGGAAGGCAGAGGTGTTGAGATAGTGACTTGGTCACTGAGTTGGCTTCTTCACCCTGGGAAAGCACTGCAGTCTCTTTGTTCAAGCACATCCACATGGTGGATGGAGACAACTTCAGAGCCTCTCCTTGTCCTGAAGAGTGCTCTGGTTATAGAGTGAATTTCAGGACTCACAATTAGTGAGGTAAGGTTTGGGAGTTGATTTTTACCAATACTGAACTGGTATCGGTGCTAAAACCTCCTTTTTCTCAAGCCAAGAGCCAGAATATTAAGTTTCTCTCAATTTTACCTGATCAGATCTGCTGTGGTGGCAGTAGCTGTCATCTGGGAGGTTGCTCAGATGTGTCTTTCAACACCTTCTGCCGGGTCTGGGTGGAGACTGAAGGAGAAATCTTGTGGTTTGTAGGTGTAGTATCCTACCAACATGTTCCTATCTAGCATCTGCCTACATTAAGGTCAAATGGTTGGAAGCCCTCACATGGCTGCAGCACTGTGTATAGGGTGAGGCTCTTCCGTCATTTCAGGATATAAAAAATGATGGTGTCACAGACTATCTGTAGTACATGACAAGTGACGTTTTTCCTGGCTTTGTAAGGTGACATTTAGGATGTATCGTCCTGTCCCTGGTTGGTTAGCACCTCCTGCCTTCCCCGTGTCCTACTTGCAGTACCTCGTCAGTTAGAAGAATAATAACGAATGAGGTGCTGGTCTCTGGTTTGTTCCAGTTCCACTGGGGTCGATGTTCGGCAAAATAAAGCTTATAGCCTCAAGTAAAGAAAGAAGAGTCTGAGACTGAGATGACAGCTTTTCACCTAACGGTCCCACTGAACTCATACTGTACGCTCATGTGACTGAGGTGAGCGGGTGAGAGTCCTTAGCTGGATATACAGGTTTGAGTCATTGCCCTCAAAAGAGCATTTACTGGCATTGTAAAGATACCACTGAATTCCTCCAATTTTATCTCTGAACACTGAAGGCTTCCAACCTGCAGCCATTTGGTTTCCTGCTGAGCCTCAATACATCAGACAAAAAGAGTCCCAGCACATGGTGCTTCCTCGCATGTTTTTTTTGAGAGGGTGTTTAGCAGGAGACGGTTTACTAAGGAGATTATTTTGTTCTTTTTACCGCCCTTATTGTCAATGGCAGACAGCAGCAGAGCAAAGTGAGACTGTGAAGAAACAGGAAGCAACTGCTGAGGTGGCTGCAGGAAGAAGGCAAGATATTTTTAACTGTTTTCTTTTTTAAAAAAAAAAGCCACGGTGATAGCAGTTTCAGCTGGCAGCCTCTTTATTCACATCAGTTGTGTGTCTGATAGCCAGGAGGCAAGAGCAGACGTGATGAGATCATCATCGTGCCTTTCTTAGGTTAATCACATGCTACCGCAAATTTCTGTTACAGTAATGACTGGTTAGGCTCTGCATCCTTCTCTAATTACATGCCATTTGGAGTAGTTCTTTTCTGTTAGGAGACCGCCTGTAAACGACAATGGATGTGTCCTTTGCCAGGTGCCCGTTATGTATGGATCTATTTCCTTTTCTAATATTGAGCCTAGCATCTTCATTAAAATAATTTGATATATGAGAACAAAATTTTTCAGATGGTGCATGAGAGTTGAATGTTGTCATTGGGTTTCACCTTATGCAAAAGACATTCCTCCTGCTATTAGCTCATCCAAGGCAAAATTTCCTTACTTGCAAGGCTGATTGAAAAAAAAAAGTGCTGCTACAATACACTTCTCCAGACACCAATAATATGGTTGGTCAGCAGCAAATCAGACCTGATTATCTAGAGTGCTACCACCACTACTGGGACTGCTTCAGCATGTGGTGAGTGTTCGCATTCAGTGCACTGGGGGAATGTTCTTAAGCAGAAGGTCATCATGAAATTCAGGATGTTTTCTTCTGAGACTCCAAAAGCATGTTATAAGTAGGTAACATCCTTTGTCCCACAGAGCCACCCTTTCCAAGACACCTACTCAACAGTAGTTATGTTTTCCGGGCCACACAAAATGGGATTTGGTCTTGGTGCAGCTCCCAATAGATGGATGTCCACATAAATGTCACCATCCTGGTTGCTGCTAGTTGACTGGGAGTCTTAGCAGAGAACGCAAGAATTGCATGGGCACTAAAGCCATCGTTGTGCTTTCACCCATAAAGATGATCACTCTGCTTTATAATGAAGTCACATTGGCATTGCTGTGTAGGAAAAGGGTATTTATGGTTGGCTATTGTTAAACTGCTCTCTCAAAACAGTGCTTTTGCGTGTCACCCATCAATGTTCAAATGCATTCAGTTGCATGAAATGCATTAACGAGGTGTTAGAGTTCACCACGTTTTTATCAGACAGAAAAGATAGCGGGATACATAAGGAATTAAATTTCCACTTGGTTGATGGGCAATTCTGTTGCTTTCAACATCAAACATGAAAGTGGTGTTTGAAAGGTCCGTACAACCTTCCTGTTCCCATTCTTCAACCATCACTTCTTGTTTTCACTCAATAATAAGCTGAAGAAAAACAAAGTGGCAGTGAACTATGGAAAAGGAGTCACCTGCCCGATGTGGACAGCAGGTTGCTGGTTTCCTCTCATGTGCACGTGTCAGGAGCATGCGTGCAGATGTTCCTCCTGAAATGTGGCTTACTCTTGAAGTCAGGCTGTGTTTCCTTAAACGTCACTTCCAGTGTCAGATACTAAAATAAAAAAAATGTGCTGATAAATGATGAGGCTAAACATAATAACATACAATTAAGGGAGGAGGAAAAAAAGCAAAATACATATCCCTGTGGGTTTTATCCACATGTCACATTCCCTCTAGGGTGGCCGAGGATCTGAGGTAGAAGTGTTGCTGCAGCTTATGCAGCTGTTGCAGCTGGCTGCCAGTTGGTGTAGTTGCTGTTTGATTTGACTGTTTTCATAAAGCCATTTATCCTTCCCTTTCACCTTGGAGGAGAAAGACTGACGGGCTCTTGGCAGTGTTCTGCAACAAGGTTGGTGTTCAGCAGGGACTTTCACATACTTACACGCCTCGCCGAAGGAAGCCTTTTAACCAGGTGCTGTAACCCTGGGAGCAGGCATGCGAAGAGACACCCTGTCTTTGCAGCCCCATGCGGGGAGGATGCTGGCCGGGAGGATACTCCAGACCACAGCAGAGCTTGAGCTGAGTGGGAAAGTAGAGGGGCAGGACGGACACATGAGGCAGAGGAGGGACGGCGTGGGGAGAAGGGTGTGGAGGTGAATCATAGAATCGTAGAATCATGATTGCCTGAACATGCAAAGCGGTTTGCTTTGCTTTGGATTAGGCCTAGAGGCTGCTGTGCCATTTGGTAGGACTGGCTTAACCCATTTTCTCCTCTGCAGGTTGTGGGCAGTGGGTTAAGCTGAGCTTTGTCCTTCTAAAGTGGAGCTCCCATGTTCTGCACTTTGCAGAGTTAAAGCCTATACCTGGCAGAGAGATGCAAGATGAGAGGAGTCAATAACCAGAAAAATACAGTTCTTCAGCTTGTACAAAATATTGCTAGATGAATCTTCAGTAGCTGTCAGGCCGATTGGCAGCCATCTCTTTTCGGCAAAAAATGGCAGTGCATCTTGCCCGTAATGTTTCACCCGATTTTCCTTGGTTTATTACCATTACAGAGCAAGGACAAGCAGAGCCTGACATTTTCCTTAAGTACTTACCCTCTGTTTTTCCTTTTGGACTCGTTTCCCATTTTTCCCTCTGCCTGTTCCATTTTTCGGCGTCATGTCTCGAGGCCCACGCGAGCAGACCTGCTAGGCGCTGCGGGCTGTATCTCGGCACCCGGTGAGGAGCCAGGCTGCGCACCAGGAGCCCTGGCAGGAGCTGGGTCTTCCTCGGGGCTGCTCCTGTGGTTCACTTGGTAGTTTCAGCTGCTTTAGTATTGTGGCGTACGTCACGGGTGGTTAAAAAGTGCTTCCAGCACAGGTGCTGGGAAGGGTTTTAGGAGGGGCTCTGAGGTTTTGTTGGGTGGTGTTTGCTGTGATGCTAAAATGAGTGGCCCAAACTTCAGTGAGCAGGCTTGTGCAGATAAAGGTCCTTTTCTCACGGGGCACGCGCATGTGTGTTGCCACAGCATTTCATATAGGCCAAATATGCAAAGGGGTTTCAGAAATAGACGTGCATTCGTTTCCAATTGGTGATTAAAGTGTGTCCTCCAGTTCAGAAAATCCTTGAACTCCTGATGGCCAGCAGCAGGAAGGGCGTACAGACGATCCATGTCTCTGTGTGCCGGGACTTCAGGCTGGCCACAGCCTTCAAGAAGATCTGACATTTTTCTAAAGCAAATGTCCCTATCCCCAAAAACAACAAGAATAATTGAAAAGCTTTTCAAATAAACCCACGCATACTTAGAGTTAAAAACGCACAAATGGGAAATGTAATTTTTAATATGGTGAAATATAAAAATAAATGGGTAAGATAACAAGTCCTTGTAGGCAGGCCCTTGCTCCTAGGCAGGGTTGCAGCCAGCACAGGGGCTCCTGAGCTACATGACACTGCCTGGTCCTCTCTGGTCCCTGTGAAACTCCTCCTGTCACCCTTGGTGCCTGGCTGGATGCTTGCTGCAGGGGCTGCCGTGTCCCGGTGCCTTCTCAGCTTCCCCTCCAGCGTTTGCTCCGTGGCCCATTGAGCTGAGCTGTCTTCCCTTCTCCTTCTAGAGGGCTGTGACTGACCCAACCGGCCATTTAAGGCCATTTAAGAGAACGTAAGAGTGAGTGCACAAATGGGACACAGACCATCTATCATATCTTGCCCTGTTTCTGTCCTCAGGGCAGATGTGACAGAGTCAAACAAGGCTTCGGGTGTGAACTAGTATGACCTTGATATGGTCATACTATTGAGCAGGGCCGTAACAGCTGGCCCTGAGCCCAGATGTTGCAACAAAAGTGCTCAGATACCATGATGATGGGTTCAGCTGGTGAGCGGAGTTGAGGTGACTTCTAGTATAAGGTAGCAGAAAAGCATCAAGCAGCAATAGAAAAAGGTGAATAGTGAAAAAGGGCAGAAAACACCTTACGGCACTGAAAGCAGTCTAGCAATAGGCTATTGTCCGTCTGGGCTGAGTAAAGCCATATCGGTTCACTGGATAGTGAGGGAATAAATAGATGTTTTGCAGTGTCTGCTAACGTGTCACAGCAGTTCTGCTAACTGAATCAGCAGAGGCCAGTCAAAAGCAAACCGCCACCTACGGTTACCCGCTTTGTAGAGCATCTGCACGGAGGATGCTGCAGCCCCGTGGCGTTGAACTTGTTGCTTCTGCCATCCACCTCCCTGTCTGTCTGTGGCACGGGGTGCTGCAGCGTTCGCAGGTGTGGCCTGCAATAACATCTGTGGTCCCCAGGTGTAGAAGGGCAAGTGGGACTTCGTGCACCTTCTCCTTGAAATGCCAACCCCATCTTTTGTGGCAACCACATGTATGCAAGGTATCTGTGGGCATCCCCTGTCGCCTCTTGCTTCCCCGTGACTGTAGCGTATGAGTCTGTCTCCTGTCAGCATCCCAAAGCATGCTGAAAGATGGAAGCTGTGGATCTTGTATCTTACCTCTTCGGGCAACATCTTTTGTATTTTAATGTGTATGTCCTTGGTTTGTGCTGTCCTTCATTTGTAGTGCCAGTCTTCAGTCCCACAGATAATTAAGAGAAAATAACCCATGAAGCGAATATTTCACAGAATAACAGAATAACAAACACCCTTTGACACTAAAAAGAGGAAGTCACAGAGTTTACAGAGAACAACAGCTTAATGAGCTGGAAAAAAAAATCACTGAGTGCAGAATCAGAAGGGTGCAAGTGCATGTGTATGTTAAAAATTTAAAGAAATGTGCTTTGTGTTCTACACAATCAGTGGTCTAATATGAGTTAGGGCATGCCATTGTCTTTTCTTTAGATCAGGAGAAAAGAAGGGAGAATGAAATCCTGCTTCAGCAGATGTTTATCTGTGTCCTTAACCGTTGCGGCTGTATGCTGATTTTTGTGAGGGTCTGAGAGATAGTGTGATGAGATTAGAACTGTTACGAACAAATATACAGTTCTTCCATTTGTAGAGACGAGGGTGAAGAGGGGGCTCAAGGAAAGGAAAGCTGATGAGAATCCAGAATTGGGGAGGGGGTGCTTGATTAGCTTGTGAGCTGCTTTTTAAATGTTTTTCATTATTTGTTTGTAAATTCTTTTTAAAATTGAGGGTAGGTGGAGATGATGGTAATCTTATTTGTGCTTTTGCACTTTTTCAGATTTTTCAAGAGGCAATAGGAAGCAGAATCTTATGACAGAATTTCTTGAAAATTTCTTGTTTTATTAAATGTGTAGCCTTTCTGGTTTTGTTGACATTCTCATAAGCAGCAAGAGGGAAATTTGTGATGTTTTCTTGGGGGATGGGTGTTACTGAAAGAAGTAGGAGTTTCTTTACGTTGTCAGCATTGAGTTGCCTGGAAACTTCCTGAGGTTTGGGTTTTGGGGTTTTTTAGAGCCCATAAAGATGATCTAATCAGTGACAAGAGTTCATGAAGGTCTGCTGGACATGGAGGGAACCTCCCAGACCATATAAGCCAAACATTGTCTTTGTCAAAGTTAGAAACTTCCTGTTACAAAAGGTCCAGAAAAATTCTGTGTTGAGATGAGATTGACACAGTCAGGCAGACTGATTTTGGTCTGAAAGAATACAATGAAGGGGAACTCTGTGGATGTAGAAAATCTGTTCTTGTTGCTAAAAATTGATTTTGACCTTTGTGGAGATACTAATTTCACCTCCAGATGAAAGAAAATTTTGGAAGATTGCTCCAGGTCAGGCATACAACACTTGAAAAATTCATCAGCATCTTGATTTGTTTTGACATGTTTTTTGGCCTACTACTGAGTTTTGTATTTCTGTTTCTTCTAGGTATTTGCTTGCAGTCAGTGTTGCTTGTTAGTTTAAATCCTCACTGGCTTGGCAGTTGAATGGTGTTGCCCACAGGTCCTAGTGTTGTTCTTCACTCCTATATATAAGACTCCACTAATAAAAATGAGATAATAATCATAAATAAGACTCCCATAATAAAAATGCCTTTCCAATTCTGTAATTAGTCGGTTTTGCTTGCTTTTCTCTTATGTAAGACTTACATTTCATTCTGATTTCTATTAATTATTCAGAAAGAGGATTGTCAAAAATTCCTGCATTTATTTAGACTGCCACAGTGCCTTAGGCTTCCGTCATTAGGATGACTTAGTGAAAAGTCTAATAAGAAAATAGCTTCCATGACTTTGACAACAAAGTCTTTATAAAAACCTTATTCTCATAAACTAACTCATTTTCAGAGTTGTGCCAGGCAGTACAATGACCCAGCCCCCCAACTCATGCTCAAGGGTCAAGTGAAATGTCTGGGTTGTGCTCTGTTGTCCCACATCAGACAATAGGTCCATGTGGGGTTTTTGAGCCAGAATTTCCCCTGTCAACATTATATGTTGAGGACTCAGTAGCAGAATTGCTTTTAACTGGCACATGTGGCAGTCGTTTAAATGTGTGTTTCTAGTGGTGCTGGTGAAGAGCCACAAAACAGATGGGGAGAATTCATGTGGGGGTTCAGATCAGAACTATTTCCTTTAAATGAAAAATTAGGGATCATTCCTCCATTGAGTGAGTATGAGTTAAAGCCAGTGATCTGGCGTGTAGATTGCCTTTCCCAGGTTTTGTGTAGTGAAGAGCCAAACAACTTGCTCTGCCATCTTTATTTCTTCTGAAACTGTTTGCCAAGTAGTACATTTCATCCTAAATTTGGGCATTGGTTTTGTTCCATTATTTGTTTAGTTGTTCTTAAATAAACTCAGGATCTAAAAAAAAAAGAAATGTGACCTGCCCAATTGTATATACTGGTTTGCTTTGCATCGATGTTTGGAAAAGGAAAGAACAGAGTAATGGAATTTAGACAAACAGATACCCAAGCCATCGGCTCCTCTCCTCATGGTCGTTAGACGTTCATAGTACAACAGCGTGAACTTGGAACGGCTCTCCTTTGCTTCAGGACCATGTTGGCTGGCTTTACAGTGAAGATATCTTGTAGGTGGACACAAACTTCCACCGATTTGCAGTCTGGTTTAAACTCAGTTTTTCTCAAAAAGCTAAGCAATCGTTAGCCTTGCCGGAAAGCCGTTTTGGAGTGATGCAGGGCTGCTATCACAGATTGCAGCTAAGAAACTCGGGATCCTTCAGGGGCAGGGTCACAATTTCCCAGGGCTGGTTTAACCCAGCAGACTCTGTATATCGGTGGTTGGACAGAGCCCAAAGAGACAGTATAAAAACAATAAATTATTAATAGCTGGAAGACATAAAGCTTAATGAATAAGTAATAAGTCACAGCCTTTTCCTTTTCTTAGAAAAATAGACTGGCTGTATTTGTTTTAATTTTCTTTTCATTGAGCATTTTTCTCCTGTTGCTCTTTCTAAGTACCCTAAGATGCTGAAATTTAGGATTAATTTTACAGAAACTAAGGAATTTATCCCACTGCTGTTCAGGCTGAGAGAGAAAAGGAGGGTAGGGATGTTTTCTGGAAAGGGCTTTTGCTGATTGTGCTAGGGGGTAGGGAGGGTCTGGAACAACTGAGCGATGGCACAGCTCCTTCCAGCAGCGTCTCCCAGGTAATGTAGCAGAGGAGACCCCGCTCTGTGCCTGCAGAGTCATGGGCACACAGAGGTACGGTAATTCTCCCAGCATCATCCCTCTGGTTAACATAAAACGAAATGTTCAGGGTGTCTCCCAGGTCTCACACCTATGCTTTGCTGGCAGCATAAGCTGTGGAATACCTCTTAAATGAGCATAGGTAGCCTGCAATTTAAAGGAAGGCTGGGGGGGATTTTATCACTGGTCACCACTGCTTTGCTGACACTGACAGGGATCCAGCCCTTGACCTCTAGCAAGGTCAGAGTTGGGCAGCACTAAGTCCTTCTGAAAGCCCAGCCAGCAGGCACATTTGGAGATCACCTCTTGTTTGAAGCGATGGTTTCTCCGCAGTCCTGGCCCGATTTCAACCTGGATAATTCTGCTCCACCTGCTTAAAATCCCTCCCCAGTGTTTTACTGGGTATGGCATGGGCCCCTCCTGCTCTGCAGTGCTTCAGTGTTCCCCTTCTAGTTTCATACCACCTGCTCGTAAATTGATTTCTAGGTCATCTGTGCCCCCGTTTATTAATCAAGCTGGCTCCCTTATAATGATTTTGAAGGATCTATATGTGAAAGCAGTTAAGTACGTACACAGCCCCGGTGCTGTGTAGCGCAGCAGCTTCTCTTGGTGTTTATCTGCACCACCTAGTAGGTTGTTGTCCCTCTGTATTCCTTTTACCAGAGAGATTTGGGTTCATCCACATTAGTCTGTATTGACCTGTTGCCCTCTGTGAGCAGATACTTGTTGGTAGTGGAGCTGGAGAAGGTCTCTGCGTGAGAAGGTGGGAGAACTGGTGCTTGGCGAAGGCGTGGGGTCCATTCAGGTCACAGTGTGGGCATCGGAGCTGTTCTCCACACAGGTGCAACAGGCAAGGTAGCACCTGTCCTTCCACAGATGGCTTGCTAGACAATTTTGTCGCAGTGAGTTTATTTTGTGACCTCAAATTTCCACACACAGTTTGCTCCCCTTCCCATTCATCCCTGCTTTCACTTCGTATTTCTTTTTTTTGGCCTCCCTCTTGGCATGTCATTATGTTTTCATTAATGTATCAACAACAGGGCAGATGTTTTGCTTTGTCCCTAGTATTATATTCTCCATCAGGACCTTGGGAGATCCTTGAAATCCATGTCTTTTATGTGACTTTTAGGCAGGATCAGGTGCTTCACTTTCCCCCTTGCCTGCAAGTATTTCTCTCCAAGCTGTAAAATTAACCTGTTCTGGGTACTTTTTCTTCTCAAGTCTGACCGCTGCTAACACTGTATTTCTTTCATTAACAGATTAGCTTTACAGGAAACCTGTCACCGACAGCGTGCCCCATCGTACCCACCGCCCTGCGAGAAAACTCCAAGGGGAAGCTGAGGGCAAACCATATGCCGGAGACAGTCCATGGGGACTGTACCAGATCCTCTGAGAGCAGCTAAGCTTTCCCCAGTCACAGCTCCTGCAGAGGAGGGCTGCCTGGGAGACCTGCAGCCTGTGAAGCACCAGCCCCAGCTGCCAAGCGGACAGAGGGCCAGCAATGGCTTCCCGTGCACGCCGTCCGGAGTTTGCTTGTTCGACGACCTGAGATGCGCAGCGGCTGCCAGCGCGCAGAGGTGCGAGCAGAGCCCTGAGGACGATGCTAGCCAGCGGGAAGCCGTTCCTCCCGGGCTCACCAGCCGAGCTGCAGAGGGGCATCCAGCAGCCGTAGGGCCTGCGGGCTGCTCCGGGGCAGCGGGCAGCCGGGCACCAGCCACGCCACCCCCCGCTGCAGCAGCAGCAGCCCCCGCACTGGGGCCGGGGCCAGAGCCGATGCCAGCACCGCCAAGCTCCCGGCAGTTTGTGCAAGGCAGCCGGGTCAAAACGAGCTCCCTGATGCAAATGGATGACTCTGCCTTGAAACCTCAGGGGACTGATGAGCAGCCGGCACTTGAGGTGTTAAATTATTCTTCCCCGGGCGACCCTATTAGGGGCAATGAGTCCTGTTGTACTTCTCAGGCAAACCTTCTGCAAAGAGGGGAAAAAGACATGGGAGCAGAAAAAAGTGATTATGTTGCGTGTCAGTCAGCCTTGCCAGTGAGGCACACTGAAGCTGACCTGGGGAGAGTCCCACAGACTGGCTTGGAGGCAAAAAGCGGGGCTGCGGACACCGCGCAGTTGCATCCCTCGGATAAGAGCAAAGCGGTGCAGAGCAACAAGGCACCAGCCCAATCTAGCCACGAGAGTCCGTGTCCCATACGCCATGCGGGCACCGAGCCGGGGAGCTCAGGCCCCACACAGCTCTCCAAATTCAGAGAAACAGGTACAATGACAGTGCAGTCCGAGAGCGGCTCTTCAACTCAGGAAGCAGTAAGCAGGACGTGGCGAGATGCTGAGGTTCAGGCTGTGGCTACCATGGAGAGCAGATCAGCTTCCACCAGCCCCAGTATCCTTGCTGCCTTCTTAAAAGGGAATCCTCCTCCAGAGGAGAAGGAAGAACTGCACATAATTTACCAAGGAGGTGTGGGGCTGAGCCAGTCTGCACTTACTGACAGTTTGTCCTCACAACAAAAGTCCCCGTGTTCTCCTGGTATCACATCAAAACCGACTGTTGTTATGGCTGTGACTGCTTCGGGCCAAACTCAGCCTGACAAACTGACTGGAGTCCCATCTGACATGGTGTCTCCAGCCTCAGCAGATAATGCAAAACCTGCTCTGCCCTTGTCCCCTGCAGCCGTTACCTCCCAAGGGTCGTCTATGGGTAATGCTGAAATGACCGGTGCAGCCCATGATGGCAAAGATGCTGCTCGGCTGCCGATGGATGCTCCACTCCCACCAAAGCCCATCCCTGTGGAGCAGCTTGCAGTTGACTCCAGTAATAAAACTCCAGCACAGTCTGGGTCTGGCGATGGTGAACCAGGCACCACTTCCACTGCCGCTGTCCCAAGAACCGAGAACAACATGCGAGATGTTGTCCATGACGCAGGAACCAGCCGGTTACCTTCACTCTGTAGCACAGATGGAGAAGTCAAGCAGAAAGAGGTCCTGGGCAGCTCTGAGCAAAAAACTGCGCAGTGTAAGGGTGCAAGTCAAAGGGAAGCCGTTCCTAATCAATCTGTGGTAAAACCAAGGGGAGAAAACTCGATGGTGCTTGATGGTAAAGGAGGGATGAATGTTAGCATCCAGCCTGCTGCTGTCTGCACAAAGGCATGCTCGGAGGATGCAGGTGAGAAGGAGGAGAGCAGAGACCATGGAGTCACTGGCCAGGCTCAGATGGCTGGTGGCCAGAGCCTACAGGCAGGACTGACTCCCAAGTTGGGTGCGAGCTCTGCGCGTCTCACCCCTCCCTTGGAGACATCAGCAGGTCCCCGGCAGCAAGGCCTCCAGGCCAAGGAGTCCAGATGTGAGCTCCACACAGCAGCTCCTCCTGCTGCAGCTGAGGCTTTGCCAAACTTGGGAGAAAACAAGAAGCAGCCCACGCCAGCCATGGAGGCAAATGTGCGGGTGAAGCAGTCCAAACATGTCAGGGATGTTGTTTGGGATGAGCAAGGCATGACGTGGGAGGTTTACGGTGCTTCCCTTGATCCGGAATCCCTGGGAATTGCCATCCAGAACCACTTACAGAGACAAATACGGGAACACGAGAAACTGATCCGGGTCCAGAACAGTCAGACCCGGAAATCCATTTCCTCTGATACATCCTCAAATAAAAAACTGAAGGGGAGGCAGCACAACGTGTTCCAGTCCATGCTGCAGAATTTTAGGCGACCTAATTGCTGCGTCCGACCCACTCCCTCTTCTGTGTTGGACTGATGTGGTTTGCAGGGGTTCATAGGTGTCTGTGGTGGCAGAGAGAATCCCTCCGCTCGAGTCTCAACTCCTGCTGTTCAGTTGTGTTCTTGGGGTTGTGATGCAGCAACAGCGGAAAATTATTCCCTTTTGTTTTCTGAGTAGCCACGCGCTCTATCACGCCGTTATTGTTGCCACAGCTGGTGTATTCCCACATTATGCCCCCGTCCCGACTACTGTCCAATGAAAAGCTAGGCACTTGGCAAAAGCACAAATTTAAATTGCCACCTTGCTGCAGGGAGAGCAGCACCTTCTGATACAGCAAGAAGCAGAGAGATTGTCAGAATTATTATGGGAAGTTATTTGTGTGCATCATGAGGTCTTACACAAAGGGGTGGGCTGGGGGAAGCTGGGTGAGGCGAAACCAAGGTCCAGCAGCTGTGAAGACCTAATGCAAGATGACTTTCTTGGTGGGTGAGTTACCCACGCTGAGGCAAGTCTGTGAAAAGGCCACGGACATTGATCACCGTTCTCCTGTGAGCCCCAAGGAGCCAGATCTTCCCCTCCCATTGAAATGGAGAACCAGGCAAAGACTGAGGATCAAGGCTGAGGATTATCTCTTTGGGAGAAGAAGTGAAGTCAACGGGATTCTGATGGCTAGATGGTGAGAGAGGGATATATTCTGAGGGCTTTTTCTCCCCTGCATCAGCCGCGCTTAAGGTATCAGCAGGCGGTGTACACAGGGCAGGCGAGGCGTGAGGGAGCACGTCAGTCCAGGTACCCACGTCCGACGGGACGGTGCCCTCGCTCCCGCCGCGGCGATCCGGCCAAGTCTCTCAAGAGCAGCGAGCCGTCCTGGCTCCTCAGCCAGGGCGGGCAGCCCCTGCTCCCAGCCTCCAGCGGCGCCGAGCACCTCTCCTCTAAGTCGCTCTTTGAAGTGATGTGGATCTTTTTGCCCTCCCCGGAGGTGCACAGTAACGTTTGCCCGTAGGAGCAGGCTATCTTGTCCGTCTGGGTCCGTGAGCCTTCGTGTCTAGTGTGTTAACACTGATTTTTTTTCCTTTTCAGTCCTGAGCCAACTCTGCTTTTTTTTGCAGTATTTTGGTGCTTTTCTTGCTGCCTTTCATAAACCGAATAGCATTTATTTATCCTGTGCGTATTTTGTTTTATCCAGTGCTCTCAATATTATAAACCATTATACTGTTAACTTGAGACATTTATTTTACAGAAGTACTGAAATCTTGAGACAATCTTTGCTGTATTTCTGATGTTAGAAAAGTTGTAGAAACTGCTAATAAAAGGTAGCTTAGTGACTATTTCTCCAGAAGTGTGATATACAGTAGTGTTTCAATGTATGTTGGTCACATTTCTCACCTTAATAATATTTTTCAACCTGGGAAATGTGTTTCCCACTAGCTTTTTATTCTGTCCGCTAGAGTTCATGATGGGAGGCTGGGGAACTACTTGTAGTTTGTAGAAAATTTAGTTTTCAATCCTGCAAAGAACTGAGGATTTGGATATTGTAATTCTGCAGAGTACTAGAGTTAAATAGGGGTTATTTTTATTCCATTAAAGATTTTTCATGAATCGTGATGACAATTTATTTCTGTCTCTAGTGCCATACACCGGACTTGCTCTGTAGATCTTACTCTTACAACTTACTCTGCAAATCTTGCAGGTTTACACAGTGTAAATGAATGTTTTTCTTTTCCTTTCCCCCCCCCCGCCCCCCCGTAAAGTAGATCTGA